>ENA-OYZM01000272-OYZM01000272.1-human-gut-metagenome-genome-assembly--contig:-NODE-272-length-17448-cov-7.890358_pt1 | contig 17448 bp, 14 predicted proteins | sample MGYA00243291_ERZ653477 | MGnify/ENA primary metagenome ERZ653477 (study PRJEB26926, sample SAMN06165024) | human gut metagenome | biome: ENVO:00009003; feature: ENVO:2100002; material: ENVO:00002003... | reverse complement strand
GTGGGCTCGGAGATGTGTATAAGAGACAGCAAATAAGAGGTATAACAGAGTTAAACATTTTGTGTATGATACGATTGTTAATCTGTCAAACAGTATGTTTGTTCTTATGGTTGATGAAAAAACTAATATAGTTTCTCCTGCAGTTTATACAAAGCGAAACAATAGGGTTTCTATGATTAACCGAAATGCCGAATATACTGCATTTGAATACATTGAACTTTCGGACGATACTTATTCAGGTGAATATACCTTTATCAGAATTTGTAAAGTAAAAGATAGGAAAACCGGCGAACAGGTTCTTTTTGTAGCAGTTCCGAATAGAGAAACGAATATTCTCGCATATTCCGATTCTGCACATAAAGCCAACAAAACCGTAACTTTTGGAAAATTCAGAATATTCTGTTTTGTCGAATCTGAAAATAATTCCTATACGGATTTGATTGTTGATTCAAAAAAAATCCATCTTGAAAAAACAAAGAGAAAAGGTATGTACTTTATAGGTTTGGATGAAGTTACAAAAACAAATCAAAAGTCAAAAAAGTAATACGATTTGTTAAAAACTATATTAAGTTATATTCAGACAAAGTATCAGTCGGAATAGGGTAGAACATTTGCTGAAAGGAGGCTCGAAAGAGCCTCCTTTTAATGCTTGAATAGAATACAAGTAAACCTCAAAACATAATATATGACAGACTGTTTTAAATGATGAAAATGTTCGATAGAAAACGCATAAAATAGCAACAAAATAGTTTGACTAATATATAATATTGTGTTAAAATTATGCGAAAAGGAGGGTGACAGCTCTATGGAGCAATATATGCCGATAGTGTGGATAGGCTTTGCGATATTTATGTTGCTTTGCGAAGGCTTTACAACACAGCTTGTATCAATATGGTTCGTTCTCGGCTCGGTTTGTGCCGCAGTATCTACAATATTTACAAGCGACATAACAATCCAGTCATCGGTGTTCCTTGTTGTGTCACTTGTTTCGCTTATCGTGACACGACCGCTTGTAAAACGCTTTAAAAAGCGTAACAAGACAACGGGAACAAACGCAGACCGTCACATCGGTCAAGTCGGATTTATGCTCACAGATTTAACCGATATTGACAAAACAGCACAGGCAAAAGTTGGTGCGGAAACTTGGACGGTAAAGTCCGACAAAGCACCGCTTTTAAAAGGAACAAAAGTTAAGGTTCTTGCAATAGAGGGCGTAAAGCTCATAGTAGAACCCGTAACAGAATGAGAGGTAAATAATGTTAGGACTTATTATTTTAGGTATCATCCTTTTAATCCTGCTTATAGTAATCGTAAGCAATGTCAAGGTAGTACCGCAGGCACACGCATATGTAATTGAAAGACTCGGAACATATCATGTAACATGGTCAACAGGACTTCATGTAAAAATTCCGTTTATCGACAAAATTTCAAAGAAAGTTTCATTAAAAGAGCAGGTAATCGACTTCCCTCCACAACCCGTGATCACAAGAGATAATGTTACGATGCAGATTGACACGGTTGTGTATTTTGAAATTACCGATCCAAAGCTTTATACTTACGGTGTAGAAAGACCGCTCAGCGCTATTGAAAATCTTACTGCAACAACATTGCGTAATATCATCGGTGATCTTGAGCTTGATAACACACTCACATCCCGTGATACAATCAACGGTAAAATCAGAGTGATTCTTGACGAGGCAACCGACGCATGGGGCATTAAGGTAATCCGTGTCGAGCTTAAAAACATTCTTCCGCCCCGTGAAATTCAGGATGCGATGGAAAAGCAGATGAAGGCAGAGCGTGAGCGCCGTGCAAGAATTCTTGATGCTGAGGGTGAAAAACGCAGTCAGATTCTCGTTGCAGAGGGTATGAAGGAATCTGCAATTCTTAAAGCAGACGCTGTTAAGGAGCAGAAAATCCGTGAGGCACAGGGTGAAGCTGAGGCTATTCTCACAGTTCAGAGAGCTAATGCCGACGCACTTAAAATGCTCAATGAGGCTTCTCCTACCGATAGAATTATTCAGCTTAAATCGCTTGAGGCATTCGGTAAAGCCGCTGACGGCAAGGCTACAAAGATTATCATTCCTTCAGATATTCAGGGACTTGCGGGCAATGTTACCGCAATTAAAGAACTCTGGAAAGATGATGTGACAAAGGCATAAAGAATGTGAAATTTACGGCAATTTTTCGGGCACAGAATTCTGTGTCCGATTTGTTGCATAAAATTGTGGGGGATAGGAAATGCAATTTTTGCTCGACCTGTTGTGGTACTTCGTAATTTTTTCGTTTTTTGGCTGGGTGGCGAGCAGTTTTCGTTCGCTTCTTCTTGAGAAAAAATTCAGTAACAACGGTTTTTTGACATCACCGTTTTGTCCTATGTACGGATTTTCGGCGGTTATTTGTTATACGGCACTAAAACCGTTTGAAAACAGCAAGCTGATTTTATTCATCGGTTCAACTCTGATATTATCTGCACTTATGGTTGTGGTCGGTGTGCTTGTAGAAAAAACTCTCAAATTCAAGCCATGGGATTTTTCTTCGTCGAAATTCAGCATAGGCAATTATATAACTTTTCCTTATGCACTTTTTCTCGGATTGCTCGGTATGCTGCTTGTCGGATTGATAATTCCGGTGCTTCGCACAGCCGTTGAAGCAATTCCTTTCTGGGTAAGTCTTATTCTTGTTCTTTGCTTCTGCGGGATTATTGTAATTGATTATGTTTTTTCAATGATAACAACAATCCGTCTGCTAAGAAGAATTGCAAAGCTTAAAAATTCTTCCGAGCTTATGGATAAAGGTGCAACAGAGGTTGAAATTCAGGAACTTGAAGAAAACTATAACCGACTTTTTACAGAGAATATTTTAAGAAAAAGACTTGCACACGCTTATCCCGATCTCACTCATATGGCTTATGTAAAGCAAATTAATGCTAAAATTGAGGAGATTAAGCAGGATAATATGAAAGAATATACACAAACCTTTGAAAGCAAAGAGGACAAGCCGTTTGCTTACGGATTCTGTTTTACGAAGCTTTTTTATCTGTTTGTGATCGGCTCTTTCATCGGCACGATTCTCGAAACAATATGGGCTTTCTGCGTTGACGGACATTTTGAAATGCGTGTCGGTATGGTTTACGGTCCGTTTATTCCTGTTTACGGCGGCGGTGCGTGTTTTCTGACAGCCGCTTTGTATAAGCTTTACAAGCTTAATGATACGCTTGTTTTTGTGATAAGTGCTTTTGTCGGAGCAGGTTTTGAGTATTTCTGTTCGTGGTTGCAGGAGCAGATGTTTGGCACGGTTTCATGGGACTACAGTGACACTCCGTTTAACCTTGACGGCAGAACCAATCTTATGTATGCCCTTATCTGGGGATTCCTCGGTCTTGTCTGGGTGCGTTATCTGTATCCGTGGACAGCAAAGCTTATTGAAAAAATCCCTAAAAGAGCAGGTGCAATTATTACAACATTTCTGATTGTATTCATGGCATTCAACGGCTTTATGTCCGTAACAGCTACGGCAAGATGGACTCAGAGAACAGAGGGAGTACCTGCGTCAAACAGCTTTGAAGAATATCTCGATGAAAAATTCGATAATGAAAAGATGGAATTTCTTTTTCCGGGTATGAAAAAGGCTGCAGAGGCGGGAGTTACAACCGAGGGCGTAATTTCCAACGAAAGACCGTATCTTGATGCTACAGATCCCGATAACGGCATGAAAATCGAACAGGGAAAAGATGTTTCCGAGATTAATTAATATCTTTAAGTGGCTATGCTTTGCACAGTCACTTTTTGCTTTTTGGCGGTATTTTAAAAATAATTTCGCCTGACTATTGAATTTTAACCGATTTTTTTATATAATTAATTAGTAATGCTTTATTTATGTCGATTTAAAGCATAAATTGGCATATTTGTCCTGACTTTGTCTGCCCACGGCACGGTTTTTGCGGCAATTTATCAAGTGGGCGGAAAGGCTATGAGTAATTATGAAAAAGGTTGCAATTATTATGGGCTCCGACAGTGATTTTCCCGTAGTATCAAAGGCTGTCAGTAAACTCAAAGAATTTGGCGTAGAGTATGAGGTTCATGTAATGAGCGCACACCGTACTCCCGATGCGGCAATTAAGTTTTCGGCAGAGGCTAAAAAGAACGGTTTTGGTGTAATCATTGCTGCAGCAGGTATGGCGGCACATCTCGCAGGTGTTCTTGCGGCAAAAACAACCCTTCCTGTGATAGGAATCCCATGTAAGTCGGCTCAGCTTGACGGTATGGATGCTCTTCTTGCAACAGTTATGATGCCTACAGGAATTCCGGTTGCAACAGTAGCAGTTGACGGTGCGGCTAACGCTGCAATTCTTGCCGTTGAAATGCTCGCACTTTCCGACGATTATCTTGCAGAGAAGCTTGAAAATATGAAAGCTGATATGGAAAAAGGCGTTGCCGAAAAAGACAAGGCAATGCAGGCTAAGGTGGCAGAGCTTTGATTAAGAACTATGTAGATATTGACACAAAACTTGACAAAGTAAATGACGAGTGCGGTGTGTTCGGTATTTACCGTAATGATGACGATATCGATGTTGTTGCCGCCGCAAATGACGCACTCTACAGCCTTCAGCACAGGGGACAACAGAGTGCAGGTATCACCGTGAATAAAGACGGTGAATTTACAACTGTCAAGGAACTCGGTATGGTGTCCGAGATTTTTACGCCCAAAGCACTTGAAAAACTTCCAAACGGTAAGATTGCAGTCGGTCATGTCCGTTATACTTCATCGGAATCACTCGACCGTGCTTCTAACCAACCGCTTGTTATGCGATATATTCAGGGTTCAATCGGTATTGCAAACAACGGCTCAATTACAAACTTCAATGAAATAAGGCAGGAGCTTGAAACAGGCGGCGCTGTTTTTCAGTCCAATTCTAATGCTGAAATTATGGCTTATGTTATCGCAACCGAAAGATGTGTAACAGACACGCTTGAAGATGCTGTTCTTTCTTCAATGAGAAAGCTCAAGGGCGCTTACTCAACTGTAATTTGCGCACCGAGCCGTCTTATCGGCTTTCGTGATATGCACGGATTCCGTCCGCTCTGTATCGGCAAACTCAAAAACAGCTGGATTTTCACTTCCGAAAGCTGTGTTATCGACAGTCTTGGCGGTGAATTTGTCCGTGATGTTGAGCCGGGCGAAATGGTAGTAGTTGACGAAGAAGGCTTTCACAGCTACAAATTAAAGCTTTTGCCCGATAAAACATCTTTCTGCCTTTTTGAATATGTATATATCGCAAGACCGGACAGTGTAATCAACGGTGTCTGCGTACATAATGCAAGATTCAAAGCCGGTGAACTTCTTTATGACGAGTTCCCGATTGAGGCAGATATGGTGTGCGGTGTTCCCGATTCGGGACTTATTGCCGCACAGGGTTATGCAAAGGCTTCGGGTATCCCGTTCAGCACAGGTTTTGTCAAGAACAAATATATCGGCAGAACAGTAGGCTCGGGTAAAGATAAAAAGAAAAGACTTCTCAGAACAAGACTTACCGCTTTGAAGGCTAATGTTAAAGGCAAGAGAGTTGTTATTATTGATGACTCAATCGTCAGAGGCGAAACATCAAAGCATATTGTTCGTCTTATGCGTGAGGCAGGAGCTGCCGAGGTGCATATGCTCATCAGCTCGCCGCCGTTTGTATGTCCGTGCTACTTTGGTGTGGACATTCACGATAAAGAAAGTCTTATTGCAAACAAGTTGACAACAAGTGAAATCTGTGAATATATCGGTGCAGATTCACTTGGTTATCTCAGTATAAACAGTCTCAGAAAAATTGCTGAGGGTGCAAATATAGAATTCTGTGACGGTTGTTTCACGGGCAGCTATGACGCTGAAATTCCGAGAACAATCTTTGTAGATAAATACGCTAAAAAAATTAACAGAAAGTGACGGAGTGATTACAATGAACAACAGCTTTTCCGAAAGCTACAAAGCGGCAGGTGTTGATGTAACAGCAGGCTATAAGTCTGTAGAGCTTATGAAAAAGCATGTGGCACGCACAAAAATTGACGGTGTTATTTCAGGCATCGGCGGTTTCGGCGGACTTTTTGCCCCTGATTTCAAAGATATGGAAGAGCCTGTACTTGTCAGCGGTACTGACGGTGTAGGTACAAAAATCAAGCTTGCTTTTCTTCTTGACAAGCATGACACAATCGGTATTGACGCAGTTGCAATGTGCGTAAACGATGTAATTTGCTGTGGAGCAAAACCTCTTTTCTTCCTCGATTATATCGCAATCGGCAAGAACTATCCCGAAAAGGTAGCTGAAATTGTATCAGGCATTGCAGAAGGCTGTGTTCAGTCCGGTTGTGCTCTTATCGGCGGTGAAACTGCAGAGCATCCGGGTCTTATGCCTGTTGATGAATATGATGTTGCAGGTTTCAGTGTTGGTATTGCAGACAAGCCGAAGATGATTGACGGTTCAAAGCTTTGCGAGGGTGATGTACTTTTAGGACTCCGTTCTTCGGGTGTTCACTCAAACGGTTTTTCACTTGTCAGAAAAATCTTTGATATCAACGAGGAAACAATCAATGCCGAGTATCCTGAGCTTGACAAAACTCTCGGTGAAACATTGCTCACTCCAACAAAAATTTATGTAAAACCTCTTCTCGCTCTTATGGAAAAGGTTGATGTAAAGGCTGTTTCACACATCACGGGCGGCGGTTTCTATGAAAACATTCCCCGTATGCTTACAGACGGTCTTTCAGCCAAAATCAAAAAGGACAATATTCCTGTTCTTCCTATTTTCAAGCTTATGCAGAGAGTAGGTAATATTCCAGAGCACGATATGTTCAACACATTCAATATGGGTGTAGGTATGATAATCGCCGTTGCCAAGGAAGATGCAGACAAGGCTCTTGAGGTTCTTGCGGCTAACGGTGAAGACGCTGTTGTACTCGGTGAAGTAATCAGCGGTAATGACGGAGTAGTGTTTGAATAATGAAAAATATTGCAGTTCTTGTGTCGGGCGGCGGCACAAATCTTCAGGCACTTATTGACGCTCAGAACAGGGGAGAGATTAAAAACGGAAAAATCTCTCTTGTTGTGTCCTCAAATCCAAACGCTTATGCACTTGAAAGAGCAAAAAACAATTCGATTGCAACTGAGGTTATCAGAAGAAAAGACTATGACGAATTTGATGAGTATGATTCTGCTGTAACCGAGCTTTTGAAATCCAAGGATGTTGACCTTGTTGTTCTTGCAGGATTTATGACTATTCTCGGAAAGCAGTTTATTTCTGCTTTTGAAAACAGAATAATCAATATCCATCCGTCGCTTATTCCGTCATTCTGCGGCGAGGGCTATTACGGACTCAGAGTTCATGAGGAGGCTCTTAACAGAGGCGTCAAGGTAACGGGTGCTACCGCACATTTTGTAAACGAAGTGTGCGACGGCGGTCCCATTATCATTCAGAAAGCCGTTGAAATTCAGAACGGTGACACACCCGAAATTCTTCAGAAAAGAGTTATGGAACAGGCTGAATGGAAGATTCTTCCAAGGGCGGTTTCGCTTTTCTGCGAAGATAAAATTATAGTAAAAGACAATAAAACCGAAATTCTTGACTAACGGAGGAAAAATATGAAACCTGTATCACTTTACAATGACATTGCTTCAACTTCATATCCGGGCAGAGGCATTGTAATCGGCAAAAGTGCAGACGGCTCAAAGGCTGTTATTGCATACTTCATTATGGGCAGAAGCGAAAACAGCAGAAACAGAGTGTTTGCAGAAACCGAGGACGGCATCAAAACTCAGGCTTTTGATCCGTCAAAGCTTGTTGATCCGTCACTTATCATCTATTCTCCCGTAAGAGTTCTCGGTAACAAAACTATCGTTACTAACGGTGACCAGACAGATACTGTTTATGATCTTATGAATGAAGGTCAGACATTTGAACAGTCACTCACAACAAGAGAATTTGAGCCTGACGGTCCTAACTACACTCCTCGAATTTCTGGTATCGTTGAGTGTGAAAACGGCAAGATGAACTATGCTATGTCAATTCTCAAAAGTGCAGACGGCAATCCCGATTGTTGCGAAAGATACACATTTACATATGACAAGCCGATAAACGGTCTTGGCAGATTCATTCACACATATATGAGTGACGGCAATCCTCTTCCGAGCTTTGAGGGTGAACCTACACTCGTAGAAATCGGTAACGATGATATTGACACATTTGCCGAGAAAATCTGGAATTCTCTCAATGAGGATAACAAGGTTTCACTTTTTGTACGCTATATTGACATTGCTTCAAATAAGGCAGAGTCAAGAATTATCAATAAAAACAAGTAATTTATTTTTCGGAAAGGATGAATCCAATGAACGAACTTGCTTTAAAATACGGCTGTAACCCGAATCAGAAGCCTTCGAGAATTTTCATGCAGGACGGCAAAGATCTTCCTGTTGAGGTTCTCAACGGCAAACCCGGTTATATCAACTTTCTTGATGCATTTAACTCATGGCAGCTCGTAAAGGAACTCAAAGCGGCAACAGGTCTTCCTGCGGCTGCATCATTTAAGCATGTAAGTCCTGCCGGTGCGGCAGTTGCAACAGAGCTTTCTGACACACTCAAGAAAATCTACTTTGTAGATGACCTTGAACTTTCTCCGATTGCAAGCGCATATGCAATGGCAAGAGGTGCAGACAGAATGTCGTCATACGGTGACTGGGTGGCTCTTTCCGATACTTGCGATGTTCAGACTGCAATCCTCCTCAAGAGAGAGGTTTCTGACGGTATTATTGCTCCTGACTATACTCCCGAGGCTCTTGAAGTCCTCAAGTCAAAAAAGAAAGGCAACTATAATGTCGTAAAAATCGACCCGAACTATGTTCCTGCTCCTATTGAGCATAAAGATGTTTTCGGCATTACATTTGAACAGGGCAGAAATGAACTCAAAATTGACGAAGAAATGCTCCTTCAGAACATTGTAACAGATAATAAGAATTTTACAGAGGATGCTAAGCGTGACCTTCTTGTTGCTCTTATTACTCTTAAATATACTCAGTCTAATTCTGTTTGCTACGCAAAGGGCGGTCAGGCAATCGGTGTAGGCGCAGGTCAGCAGTCAAGAATTCACTGCACAAGACTTGCAGGCAATAAGGCTGATATCTGGTATCTCAGACAGCATCCGAAGGTTATGAACCTTCCGTTTGTTGACAACATCCGCCGTCCCGACAGAGATAACACTATTGATGTTTACATCTCTGATGATTATGAGGATGTGCTTGCTGACGGTATATGGCAGCAGTTCTTCAAAACTAAGCCCGAACCTCTTACAAAGGAAGAGAAAAAGGCTTGGCTTGCAACATTTGACGGTGTTTCACTCGGTTCTGACGCATTCTTCCCATTCGGTGACAACATTGAAAGAGCAAAGCGTTCAGGCGTTAAGTTTGTTGCACAGCCCGGCGGTTCAATTCGTGATGATAATGTTATTGAAACCTGCAATAAGTACAATATGACAATGTCATTTACGGGTATTCGTCTTTTCCATCACTGATAGAGGTGCGGTTATGAAAATTTTAATGATTGGTTCGGGCGGCAGAGAGCACGCTTTAATTAAAAAGCTTCTTGAAAGTCCTAAATGCACAAAGCTTTATTGCGCTCCCGGCAACGGCGGTATTTCAAGAGATGCCGAGCTTGTTAATATCGGAGTTATGGATAAAGAAAATATGGTTAAGTTTGCAAAGGACAATGCAATTGACCTCGTTTTTGTAGCTCCTGATGATCCGCTTGCTGACGGTATGGTTGACGCTATGCAGGAGGCTGGAATCAGAGCATTCGGTCCTAATGCAAATGCCGCTATTATTGAGGCGTCAAAGGTTTTCTCAAAAAATCTCATGAAGAAATACGGCATACCTACTGCAAAGTATGAAGTATTCAGTGATGCTCAGAAAGCAATTGACTATATAAAGAACGAAAATACCGCTCCCGTTGTTGTAAAGGCTGATGGTCTTGCACTCGGCAAGGGTGTAATTATTGCTCAATCTGTTGATGAGGCAATTGAAGCAGTCAAAGAAATTATGGAGGACAAGAAGTTTGGCGACTCAGGTAACAATATCGTTATAGAAGAGTTTCTTACAGGTCCCGAGGTTTCTGTTCTTGCATTTACAGACGGCAAGTGCGTAAAACCTATGGTCAGCTCAAAAGACCACAAGCGTGCTTTTGATAATGACGAAGGTCTTAACACAGGTGGTATGGGCACAATCAGCCCGAACCCGTATTATACAGATGAGATTGCCAAGGAATGTATGGATACAATCTTTATCCCTACAATTGAGGCGATGAATAAAGAGGGCAGACCTTTTAAGGGTTGTCTGTACTTTGGACTTATGATTACACCGAACGGTCCAAAGGTTATTGAATACAATGCCCGTTTCGGTGATCCTGAGGCTCAGGTTGTTCTTCCAAGACTTAAAACTGACCTTGTAGACATCTGTGAGGCTGTTATTGACGAAAAGCTTTCCGACCTTGACATTGAATGGGACAACGGTGCTGCGGCTTGTGTTGTTATGGCAAGCGGCGGATATCCTGTTTCATATAAAAAGGGTATAGAGATGTTCGGTCTTAATGATAACGGCGGTGTCGATGGTGCAATTGTTTATCATGCCGGCACTAAGTACGAAAACGGAAAGTTCTATACAAACGGTGGTCGAGTTCTCGGTGTTACTGCAACAGCGGATACACTTGATGAGGCACTTGAAAAGGCATATGCAGCAGTAGAAAAAATTTCCTTTGAAGGCGCTCATTACAGACACGATATCGGCAAAACTAAATAATCAAAACCACCCGTCCAACGGGTGGTTTGCTCTAGGGCTATAAGCCCATGCTACCGGCCAGCGCCTCAAGACGCTGGCTTTCACTTTGTTCAAGCCTATTGCCTTTGCCTCTTTCGCCACCCCTTAAAGGGTGTTTGTATTACTCGCCACCCTTAAAAGGGTCTTCATATTCTCGTACACTTAATTTATCTAGTGCTATATCATGCTTTTCTTGGTCTTCTATGTATTTTCTTATGGTTGCTTCATTTAGACCTACTGTACTCACATAATATCCTTCTGCCCAAAAGTGCCTATTTCCAAACTTATACTTCAGATTTGCGTGTTTCTCAAACATCATTAACGCACTTTTTCCTTTTAAATATCCCATAAAACTTGACACACTCATCTTCGGTGGTATACTTAAGAGCAAGTGTACATGATCTATCATCATGTGCCCCTCTAGTATCTCCACTCCTTTGTACTGACATAACAATCTTATTATGTCTTGCAAACTCTGTCGATACTGTGCATATATTATTTTTCTTCTATACTTTGGTACAAACACTACATGGTATTTGCACATCCATTTTGTGTGGGATAAACTATTTGTTTTATTTGCCATTAAAATCACCTTTCTTTTTTACAATAGACTTGAACATTCTTATTGTAATACGATTGGTGATTTTTTTGTATAACTTTTTATGCACACCCGCATAGCGGGTGGTTGTTTGTACCACGCAAGCGTGGCACTGGGTAAACCCATTAATATTAAGAGCCACTCTTAACGAGCGGCTCTTTTTTTAGCCTGCATTTTTAATCTGCAGTCTTAATTTGTCAGAAATCATGGCAATAAATTCGCTGTTTGTGGGCTTACCTCTGTCGTTGTGAATTGTATATCCGAAATATGAGTTCAGAACATCAATGTCACCTCGATCCCATGCAACCTCAATTGCGTGTCTTATAGCTCTTTCAACCCGTGAAGAAGTTGTTTCGTACTTTTTGGCAACCGACGGATAGAGCTGTTTTGTCACGGCATTGATAATTTCAGGATGCTCAACAGACATAATGATTGAATCACGCAGATAGTGATAGCCTTTGATGTGAGCCGGAACTCCTATTTCATGGAGAATATCGGTCACTTTCATTTCAATTCCGAAAGCGTCGATAACTCTGCCTTTGCCAAAATTGTTTTTCTTGCTCAAATCCGATAAATCGCTGATAATGGTGCTTAATTCGGAAATGTTATACGGCTTCAACACAAAATACGATGCGCCCGAATTCATAATTTCACGCTCCAGAACAGGACTATGAAAAGAGGAATATACCATAAAAACAGGCACTTCCGTGCTTTCTCGTGTAATGCTTCTCATAACACCGATTGCGTCAAGCCTTGTCATAAATGAATCCATCAGTACAACATCAGGGCTTTCTCTTTTAATTTTATCGCACAATTCTTCTCCGTCTTTTGCGCAGAAAATAACGGAAATATTCTTACTTTGTAAGATATTAAGATTTTCCTGCGTAAATTCGGAAGCGTCATCGGTTACGATTAGTTTTATTTTGTTGTTCATTGTGATTTCCCCCAGTAATTTTTGTTGTACTAATATTACCACAAAATGGCAAAGATGGCAATACCTTCCATAAAACTTTTTTGAAAAATTGAGAAAAAAGTTTTATAATTTGCGTTACTAAATCAAAAATGAACAAACCATCATATATTTAGTGTTGATTATTGTAGCGATTTGCCATATATTGTGCAAATACACCGTAACCCTCTTTTGGATTATTCAGAAAAACATGGGTAACAGCGCCAATAATTTTGCCGTTTTGAACTATCGGACTGCCGCTCATACCCTGTACAATACCGCCGCAATTTTCGAGCAATCTGCTGTCGGTTATTTTTATGACAAAATTTTCATTTGATGTCATATCACGGTTGCATATTCTTTTGATTTCAATATCATATTCCTGCGGCGTATCTCCGACAGGCGTTGTTATCATAACAGCCTTTCCTGTTTTTACCTCATCGTCATTTGCAATCAGATATTTCTTGTTTCTTTTATAATTTTTACTCGTTAAATCTCCGAAAATTCCTAAAGGGGAGTTTACACTCAAATTACCAAACTTTACATCGGTAAAATATCCGCAGAAACTGCCGGCTTTACCGCAGACGCTTTTTTCAATTCCGCTGATTTCAGCCCGAACAGCTTCTCCTGATTTTAATGGTAACAAAGCAGCCGTGTCACAGTCGCATATTCCATGACCGAGTGCGGCAAAATAATTATTACTGTCATCATAATAGGTCATAGTTCCAATGCCTGCACAGCTGTCACGAACCCACGCACCGAGGAGATATACTCCCACGGTATTTTTAATCGGCAAAACGGTTTTATTTTCGGTTTTGCCGTTTCTATCAATTTCAACAGTAATTTCATTGCCGTTTGATTTTTCAATTTCAGACTTTAATTCTTCATTTGTGCTGATTTTTGTATTATTTACTTTCTTTATAATATCGTTTACTTTAAGTCCGCCGTCTTTTGCGGGGCAAACATATTTTTCACCGTCGTAGTAGCTTTCAAGTTTGATTATCATTGCTCCGTTAGCATAAAATTTAACTCCGAAAGCCTCACCGCCAATGTAAACCTCATTTTTATCATCAGCTGCATAAGGTGAAAAAGACGAAACAGTAAATAATAATGTGAAAATCAGGGCAACTGATATAATTTCTTTAAATTTTCGCAAAAAATTCACCTTCTTTCCGTTGCCTTTATTATGATTTGCATTTATAATATAGATTAGTGCGTTGATGAAAATATTAAAAATGTTACTGGCAGAGGATTTTTCGAAAAGGCGATAAACAGCCGTGCATTGTAAATTATTTTCTGAAATTATATCATTTTCTTATTATGAGGTATATATGGAAAACATAAATTCTAACCTTGTCGGTCTTACCGATTCCGAAGTTCAAAAGCGTATAGATGAAGGAAAGGTAAATATTTCAACTAATATTAAAACCAAATCAATCAAAAGAATATTTTGTGATAACATTTTTACGCTTTTCAATCTTATAAATGTAATTTTGCTTGCGGCATTGATTTTTGTGGGTTCACACAAGAATATGCTTTTTATCGGTGTTGTTATCGCAAATGTAATTATAGGTATAGTTCAGGAAATTCGTTCCAAAATAAGCGTTGACAAGCTGACTATTTTGTCTGAGAAAAAAATCAATGTTCTCAGAAACGGTAAAATTGCAGAAATAAGTAAAGATGAGATTGTTCTTGATGATATTCTTGTGCTTTCAAGAGGAAGCCAGATTCCTGCCGACTGCATTGTATGCGACGGCAACTGCAGAGTCAACGAAAGCTTGCTTACGGGCGAATCAAATCTCATTGAAAAAAATGTCGGAGATGAACTGCTCTCGGGCAGTTTTATTGCGGCAGGAAAATGCTATGCTCAGGCTGTAAAGGTCGGAGCCGATTGCTATGCCGCTAAGATAAATAACGAAGCCAAATATATTAAAAAAGTAAATTCTCAGATTATGGAGTCATTCAATTCCATTATCAAAATCTGTACATTTGTACTTTTTCCAATCGGCATTGCATTTTTTATTCGACAATTTACCTTGCCCGATGCAACATTGCAGTCTGCTGTAATCAGCACTGTTGCGTCGCTTGTCGGTATGATTCCAAAGGGAATGATTCTTCTTACAAGTTCTGTTCTTGCAGTATCAATTATCAGGCTTTCATCTAAAAAGGTGCTTGTACAAGAAATGTATTGCATTGAAACACTTGCAAGAGTTGATGTGCTTTGTCTTGATAAAACTGGAACGCTTACAACAGACGAAATGACGGTAACAGGTGTCATTCCGTTTGGGGCTGATGAAAATAAAATCAAGAAAGCACTTTCTTCAATTGTAAAAGCGTCCGATGAACTGAATGCAACTTTGTATGCACTGCGTGACTATTCGGATTCCGTTTCACCGTATGAGTGCAGTAAATTCTGCGATTTTTCGTCCGAAACAAAATGGTCGGGCGGTACATTTGAAAACGGCAAGACCTACATAGTCGGTGCGACTGAATGTATTTTAAAAAGCAGAGAAAAGTATTCCGAGGTGTATTCTGAGATTGAAAAGATAAATCAAACCGTCAGAATCCTTGTTCTTGCCGAAAGCGATAGTGAACCGGACAAAGACTCATTGCCTGATGATTTAAAACCGCTTGCACTCATTCTTATCAAGGATAAACTTCGTGATAATGTAAATGAAACGGTAAAATATTTTAAGGAACAGGGTGTCACCTTAAAGGTAATTTCAGGCGACAGCGTTAAAACTGTTAAAAATATTGCGCTTGACACAGGGATCGAGGGTGCAGAAAATGCAATCGATATGTCAACTGTGACAACAGATAAAGAGCTTGAAGATGCGGCAGAGCGTTGTAATGTGTTTGGCAGAGTAACTCCGGCTCAAAAGAAAAAGCTTGTGGTTGCCCTTAAAAAGCACGGACATTCGGTTGCTATGACAGGTGACGGAGTAAATGATGTTCTCGCACTCAAAGAGGCGGATTGCTCAGTAGCTATGGCGTCGGGCAGTGATGCCGCACGAAATGTGTCACAGCTTGTACTTGTCAATAATGACTTTGGCGCAATGCCAAGCGTTGTGGCAGAGGGCAGACGAACAATCAATAACCTTGAACGAAGCTCTGCACTCTATCTTGTAAAGACGATTTATTCGGTTATACTTTCAATTTTCTTCATATTCTTCCGCACAGGATATCCCTTTGAACCGATACAGCTTACGCTTGTCGGTGCATTAACAGTTGGACTGCCTTCATTTGTTCTCGCACTTCAACCGAATAAAGATATAGTAAAAGGTAATTTCACCGTAAATATAATAGCAAGATCACTCCCAACAGCTTTTTGTATTTCGGCAGATACAATATTACTCGCAATTTTAAAGTATATGACAGATATGCCACAGGCACAGTTTTCAACTCTCTGCGTATATCTTACTGCATTTTCATGTATGTTGCTTGTAATCAGATTATCAATCCCGTTCAATCCGCTCAGAGCCGTTATGGTCATCGGATGTTCCGCGGGAATAATAATCGGTTCAATCTTCTTCGGCGGATTGTTCTCACTTGCACCGCTTACATTTGAAAACATCGTATTGCTTGTAATCTTTGCTGTAGGCACATTTGTTGTATTTAATATATTCTACAATATAGCACAGCACTATATAGAAAAATTCAAAAAGGAAAGTCATCTTAAACTGACTGCAAAAAGAAATGCAAATAAACCAAAACGCTGAAAAATTAATCAGACAACTGAATAATCAAGGCTATGAGGCTTTTATAGTGGGCGGTTGTGTTCGTGATTATCTTCTCGGTTTGACTCCGCATGATACAGATATTTGTACAAACGCTTTGCCCGAGCAGACAAAAAAATGCTTTGAGGCTTATCATACTTTTGATACAGGTATCAAACACGGCACAATTTCCGTTGTATGCGGCGGTGAAGTCTATGAAATCACAACCTACCGTATTGACGGTGATTATTCCGATAACCGTCATCCGGACAGCGTAAGCTTTACACGAAACATAAACGAAGATTTGCAACGCCGTGACTTTACGGTAAATGCAATGGCATATAACGCTGAATACGGTCTTGTCGATCCATACGGCGGTAAAAATGACCTTAAAGATAAAATTATCCGTTGTGTCGGAAATCCCGATACACGCTTTAACGAGGATGCTCTGCGAATCTTGCGGGCATTACGCTTTGCCTCTGTTTACGGATTTTCAATTGAAGTGAACACATCAAAGTCTATATTTAAAAATGCAGACTTGCTAAAAAACATTGCAACAGAGCGTGTGATTTCGGAATTTCTAAAGCTCATCTGCGGTAAGGATGCCGTAAAAATTCTTGACGCTTACCGAGAAACGATTGCTGTTATTATCCCTGAAATTACCGTTATGTTCAATTTTAATCAGAACAACATTCATCATTCGTATGATTTATGGCAACATACTCTGATTGCACTCGGCACAATTGAACCGAATCCCATACTTCGTATGACAATGCTTCTGCATGACATCGGCAAGCCTTCTGTTAAAACTACTGACAACAGCGGTCAATCGCATTTTCAGGGGCATCAGCTTGAAAGTAAAAAAATTGCAGACAGAATTCTGCACAGACTAAGATTACCGTCTGATTTTATCAACAAAACTCTTCTGCTTATTGAATATCATGATGTCCGTTTTAACGGCAGTAAAAAGCTTATGAAAAAGGTTATGAATGTACTCGGTACAGACCTTACAAAGCAGTTGTTAGAGGTCGAATATGCCGATATATCTGCCCAGTCTGAATATCAGCGAGAAGAAAAGCTCGGATATCTTAGCACGGCTAAAACACATCTTAATGAAATAATCAAAGATAACGAATGTTTTAAGCTGAGTCAGCTTGATATCAACGGTAAAGATGTTTTAAACCTTGGCGTAAAAGAGGGAAGAGATGTCGGAAATATTCTCGATTATCTGCTAATGCTTGTAGTAGATGCAAATGTTCCAAACAAAAAGTCAATACTCATATCAAAAGCCAAAGAATATATTCTGTCTCTTATACACATCTCCGAGCCCACGAGACCGAGGCTGA
>ENA-OYZM01000267-OYZM01000267.1-human-gut-metagenome-genome-assembly--contig:-NODE-267-length-17673-cov-4.284198_pt1 | contig 17673 bp, 16 predicted proteins | sample MGYA00243291_ERZ653477 | MGnify/ENA primary metagenome ERZ653477 (study PRJEB26926, sample SAMN06165024) | human gut metagenome | biome: ENVO:00009003; feature: ENVO:2100002; material: ENVO:00002003... | reverse complement strand
CGAGATCAGCCTCGGTCTCGTGGGCTCGGAGATGTGTATAAGAGACAGCTCATTAGCTGGTCGGCAATTCCTTTACTGCGAAGAGCATTGTCTACAAATGTATGATTAATACAGAATACTCCGTTATCTATTTCAGGAAAAGTTATTTCAGCAAGAAGGAATTTCATGTTCTTTTATAAGCTCAAGCAGCCGCCAAAAGTCTGGGTGTAAAATTGGGTCGCCGCCCGTGATATAAAAATACGGCAAACGATCATATACCTTACAAGGCAGTTATAGAAAGTATCCCGCATTTGCTCCCAATTCATCATATCGAGTTTTTTGCAGTTGTTTTCGGAGAAAATGTAGCAATGCTTGCACCTTTGGTCACATTCGTCAGTAATATGCCATTGAAAAGAAAAATATTGTCTCATAGTAATTTACCTCATATAATAAACGGATAATCTGTTTTGTTTTTAAATGTTCCCGACGAAAATACATTCATCGGGAACCACGGTTTGGAGCAATTATTTATCGCTTGCTCCGTAATGTAATTAAAGGCTTGACATTGTACTGTTATTACAGTAGAATTTTATGTAATATCAATTTTTGATGTATTGAGGAGGAAGCGTTATGACAAAGTCAAATAAATTACCGTAATGTCCTGTTGAAACGACTCTTATGCTTATTGGCAGCAAGTGGAAATTACTGATTATGAGAAATTTGCTTGTCCGTCAGTGGAGGTTCAATGAATTGCAGAAGTCTCTTGTGGGAATAAGTCTGAAGGTGCTGACGGACAGCCTCAGAGCAATGGAAACGGACGGAATTGTTATCCGTACTGTTTTTGCCGAGGTTCCGCCGAGAGTTGAGTATTCGCTATCAGATTTGGGCAGGTCTATGAAGCCGATTTTGGATTCTCTGGCAAACTGGGGAACCGACTATCGTAAGCAGGTCTGTTCTTCTGAAAAATAATCTGGAATAGACAGCGCACATATCTCATTATATAAAAAAGCCAAAGCCCATTATCTGTAGTTTTTCCGTAGCCAAACATAAAAAACGGTAAAATGAATGTCATATACAATAACGCAAATTTTCTCATTAAAAATCTAACCTTTCTGTTTTCTGAATTAAATAGTCAATCACATCAACCTGCCGCTGAGCATTATGCAGGCTGTCCATAAGCAGTTTGCGCTGTGCTTGCAGCAGCCGCAGGCGTTTGTTTTGCTGACCGCTTTCCAAATATTTAAGATACTGCACTTTCTGTTCTTCGGAAAAATCGCAGTCGTCAAGACAACGGCGGGTATATTCGGCGATTTCCTTTTCCATCTCCTCCGCCTCCTATAATTTATTATACAACAGGTTTTTATAGATTGCAAATAGTTATTATGAATGATAAATTATCGTAGACGGGAATGATAAGATGCTGTATAATCAGAGTAAAGGAGTGAAGTTAAAATGATTGAAACAAGACTTCTGCACTATTTTCTTGCTATTGCGATAGAGTAGAACATTACTAAAGCCGCAGAAACTCTGCACGTTACACAATCAACTCTTTCAAAGCAGATGATGAATTTGGAAGCACAGCTCGGCAAACAGCTTTTTATTCGTGGAAACGTAAAATTACGCTTACGGATGAAGGCAATTTCCTGCGTAACAAGGGGCAGCAGATTCTTGAGCTTATGAGCAGCGCCGAGTCGGCATTCCTCACCGAGGGCGAAATTATCACTGGAGATATTACCATTGCCTGTGGGGAAACAGCGGCTATGGACTTCATCACTGAAAATTATCGCAAGCTGCATGAACATTACCAGAATGTGAAGATTCATATTCACAGCGGCAACGCAGACACAGTCATGGAACGCCTTGATAAAGGTCTTGCAGCTTTATTATTCTTGACGGAACAGTTATATCTTCTAGCACAGTAAGTTTTTTATTTATTTTTCAATACTTTTAGGACCTGACGGTCCGAGCCTTGGCGGATTTATTTGCCCTGTAACTACAGCAAAAGCAGAACAATGGAAACTTGGTCAGCTTCATCCGGGAGATAAAGTTCATTTCAGACTTATAACTTTGGAACAGGCCAAAGAAATACGAGACGCCGTAGACAAAAACATGGCAATCGTATTGAAACCAAGGATTATCTTTCATATTACCAGCAAGCACTTTATTAATTGGAGTAATAAACTTACCTCTGTTTCTTTTATAAAAACAGCCGTAATTTTTTACGATTACGGCTGTTTTGTCTGTATGAAATTTTATAAGCGGAAAGAGATGTTTTCTTTTATAGCTATTAGCGTTATATTATCTATATCTGTGTCCATGACCACATTTTTCAGGTTCCGGTGAATTTGCCCAATGAGTAGACAATCTACAGCATGGGACACCATTTTTTCTATATCCATATTTACAGCCAATAGGACATGTATAGTATGCTTTTTCCGAATTTTGTTTGCTGGTGTTTCGTTTATTTGAAATATTATTACCTATTGCAACTCCAGCGGCTGTACTCAGAACACTGCTAAGAAATCCACCGCTTGAAGAACTCTCATAATATCCGGACTGCTGTCGTTCTAATTCTTCACGACGTCTTTGTTCGTCTCTTGCTTGTTCTTCTCTTAAATTCAGATTATACTGTTCGATGGCACGAGTTGGATTTTCGTCTGAATCGGTCATCAATTCTACAATTTTAATTAAAGTTGATGGGCTTCTGTTATATCCTAAATCAGGAATAGCATTTGTCTTTTTATAAAAGTCATTCAGTGATTCTTGAGCGTAGGTATAATTGTTTATCAATTCTTTGTCTGAGTCACTTATTTGAACATTTGAATCTATAATCACTCTCTTATTGCAGAAGGCAAATTCATCATATATATTCTCTTCATCATAAATGACAGGAAGATTTCTTATGGATAATTCAGCTTTTAAAATAAAACAATTCAGCATACAGATATATTGCAGCATTTGGCGATTTGATTTTAATTCAATATGTTCGTTCGCTTTAACAGCAGCAAAGAAAAATTTCATCTTTTTATCTTTAGAACAATTTAATGTATATTGAATTCCGTTAATGTAAGTACTTACATAGTCATAAGAATATTCTTTGCTGAGTATATCGAATGATAAACTTCCACCTGGTGTCAGAACTGATATCTGCTCAAAAGGATATTCATTGTTATTAAAAATGATAGATCTATCTGTTATTATGAAATTCGATATTGTCATGCTGTTTGCTGCCAACTTTTCCAGTACCTTATCTGTAAATTTAAATACTTTTGAGGATATGGAATTTGACGAATCAAACACTTCGTATACTGAATAATTTTGTTTAAAATCAGAATAATTATTTTGGGTACTCTTTGAACAAGAGGAATCGTCTTTTACTTTAGCACCGCACTGACCGCAAAAAGCTGCACCGTCATTTAATTTACTTCCGCATTGAGTACAAAAAGCCATTGTATATTTCTCCTTTCATTTTCTGTATTCCGCCACTTCAATCCAAGCCTTATTCTCCCATTCAATAGGAGAACTGTAACCGCTTTCGGAAATAGCTTCTCTGATGCAATTCTGAAAAGCAATATATTCCTCATAGTTCCACTTGCTCCAGGGCTTTGAAGCGCTTTCGCTGTACTTACCCACAGTACCGTTCTTTTTGGGAACGCATTCCAGTTTCAGACAATATTTCAGCTTTGAATTATCCGAACCCACAGCCTGCATAATATAGCTGTCAATGGGAATATGCAGATATTTTTTCAGAACAGAATCCCCCTCTATCAAAAGGACATATTTCAGCATCATATTCAGCCACTTCTGCGCCTGACCGTATGTAAATTCGCTGATTTCCGAATATGTTTTGCATATCTTCTCACAGATTCGGTTATGCTCCTCGTCAAAAACTATCTGCTTGTCATCAGCGATTTTTACAGTATTTATCAAAACGTCATATTCATTGACAAGCATATCACAGATTTTAGTTTTGTACTCTGCTTTGATATTTCCGTCTTCTGTTTTGAATCTGATTGTTCTGCATAAGTCCATATACGCTTTGTTTGCACATTTGCTTAAAATATCGTTCACACTATCACCCTTTGTAATATTGAAGTAAGCATACTTCAAAAATTCCAGTACCATAATTTTCACCTTTCGCTCTTGTCTTATTTAACAGTTTACATAAATTTTTCGGGCTTTACGTTCAGCGCATAGCAAATTGCCCTCAGGTCTTCGGGGTACAGCGTTTGTTTTCCGTTCAGAATTGCATCAAAAGTCTTAGCGGAAAATCCTGCTTTCTTTGCAACGTTCGCTGTTTTTAAATTATTGTTTGCTATATAGGTACGAACTTTTTCGTATACTCTCATAAAAGAAGCTCCTTTCCAGAATTTCTGGATTTAATTCCATTTTATCACAGAATATCTGTGAAGTCAAGCGGATTGTACAGATTTTCTTGATTTCTTTGTTGACATAACAGAATTCATGCGGTATAATCAATGTAGAGGTGATTTGATGAAATACGAAATTGGTGCAAGAATCCGTAAATATCGGGAAATGCGTGGTTTCAGCCAAAAGGAACTGGCACAGAAAATCGGCGTCAGCAACAGCCGGGTTTCCAACTGGGAACAGGGCATTAACCGTCCCGATGCGGATATACTTGCAGATATTTGCAAGGCATTGAATGTATCTCCCAGTGAATTGCTTGATGTCAGATTATCACCGGAGGATTTAAGTGACCAAGAGCGAAAGGTAATTATGGCTTATCGCACCAAACCAGACCTACAGAATGCAGTAAATATTTTACTTGGCATTGATAATTAAACATATAGTTTCATAGCATACCCTCTTTACACAGAACCGAAAAAATACAAAAACCTTATATATAAATAGAAAGGGAAAGCTGTTATTTCTCGTTTCTGAAATCCGATTGCTGAAACCGTCATCAATAGTATTAAGAAAGAGACATCTGACCGAGGTGCGGTAACGGCAATCATTCTTTGCAAAGGAGCATACTATGAAAAAACTTATCAAAAGGGTTTATGCAACCACCGAGTCTGTCACCAATTCTATTGATGACTACACATTCACCGCTGATAATGTGGTGGAAATTCTCTCACAGATTAAAGAGCTGAAAGACCGCAGCATTGCACTTGAAGCAACTCCCGACGGAAAAGTACAGCTTACTGTGGGTGAGGATTTGTACGAGGTGTCTGGATAATCACACACTACCTAAACTATCATTGAAACCATTGATAACATTGAAAATCATTTAAACAGCAATGATTTCAATGAAATCATTGGTTTTTATATATTAGTCAGTAACTGATGTATCCTCTGAGTGTGGACGATATGTCTTTGCACCGGTGGCAAAATAATGGGTTGGACCTGCATTGCCGTTAGATGTAATTGTGTATATGATATTATCATATTCCCTCAATTGCTTATGCAATTTCTTCAATGTGATATTAAGACTTCTCGATGATGAAGAAAGGTGTAAACCAGTAATTGTTTCACCAGCTTCAAGAAGACTTTTGGCATTACCAGTCCAAGAGCCGTCATCAGATTCGTCTAAAAGCGTTCTTATGGTCATCACTATTGGATTGTCCTCATATTCTGACTTTTCTCTCTGTTTAGCAACCTCTTGGGCATCTCTTATTAACTCCCACTGACAAGTATTCTTATTAAAGCTGATAAGCAGTTCATTAGATTCAATATCTCGTCCTGTAATATGGAGCGTTACATTACTGTCACTGCGTGATTTCTTTGTAATCACAAAACTTGTATCACTTGCACCCATGATTGCAGTAGAGCCTGAAATCATATTAAACTGGTCTTCTCCATCTTTCATTTTACGAAGATGATGGACAAACATTACACTGATGCTATGTTTATCAGCAAAACTCTTTACCATTCCAATTTCTGCATAATCCTGCTGATATACGTTATTTCCTAATTTTGATTGGCTTCTTATTTTCTGCAATGTGTCAATGATAATCAGCTTAATATCAGGGTGAGAGTGAATTGTTGATTCGAGTGATTCGATTAACCCATTATCCAATGAAGTAGCTTCTGTTGTGACATAAAACGAAGTTGGTGACGGACAACTTTTCAAAAGCTTATTCATTCTGTCTTGCAGTCGTCTGTGTGTATCTTCAAGTGCAAGGTACAGAACGCCTACTTTTGTTGTGGTCTTATTTAAGAATGGTAACCCAGAAGCGATTTTCAACCCCATATCCAGAACAAACCAACTCTTGCCGATTTTAGGCGCAGCTACAAGTAGAATTGTACCCTCTGGCAATATATCTTCGACAAAATAAGTAGTGGGTGGGAAAAACTCTTTCTGTAAGTCAAGGGCAGAAATGATACTAAGACCTTTACTAACCTTACTGTCTTTTTCTTCTATGGGCTGAGTAATATGTTTCACTGTGTGTTCCAGTTTCCATTGTTCGTTGTCCTGTGCCGCAGTACGGTTGGGCATTGCACTTTTCGCTGTCATCATAAGATAATCTTTCCTTTCAAGTTTCTTTTTATGTTCCTCGTCTTTCTGCTGTGTATACGGACTGGAACGAAATGCTCTGATAGCTTCATCAATGTTCCCATTCAGCCAGTACAGCAATTTCGACATAAAACCAAAATCATTCTCACTCTCACTTTTGTGAGGTCGAACCCCATTCCAATAGTCTCGCAACTTTGCATCTTTTTCAAGCCCGATTTGCAAAAAATCTCCAGTAGGCTGAACAATTACTGCATCAGTATGAATGGGTGAATATGGTCTTTTCATATACAAATCCCAAATCTCTTGAAGAGCAACAGTACAGTCTGCAATTGGAACATCTTTAATTACATTGCCTGTGATGGTGACGAACTTGTTTGTAGCACCAGAAACATAAATTTCAAGTCCAAGCTTTTGATTATGAATATAATACAAATCCTTATTGTATTGAAAATCTGGCGTTTTGAAAATAATACGTATTCCATTACCGCTTGGACTGATTTCTGTGTAGCTGTTCATTCTCTGAATAATATCAGCTGCCATATCCGAGAAAACTCCATCATTCAGACAATGGTCAATATCAATTGCACTGATACCATGAAAGATACCAATGCCAACACCATTGTATCCACCGTCATATACCGCCTTGCTGGTTGTTTTAAATGGGGTGAAACTGTTAATGTTATTAGATTGGGCTTTATAGCCAGTCCGTGGATTATACGGTATTTTACCGCCTTTCTCAAGGTTCCACACGCACCATATCGGCAACTGTTTTAATTCATAGGGAATCTGATTAAAATTCATTACATTTCACCTCCGTTCTGTTTCTCGCTCCTCAGAAATTCCTCGTACTCCTCTTGGTGAGCCTCAATGTAGCTTGCGATACTATCAAATATCGCCGTCGCAAATTCCTGTGCTTGAGCCTTTGAAATTTCTATTGTTGTCATAAATAACAAACCTTTTGTCAAACATACATTCGCGCCACTTAATACTTTTTTGGCGCCTTCGACAGTACCCTATAACTATTAGCTCCCTTAATTATGCACTTGACGAACCTAAAACAGTATGGTATAATAAAGATATGGAAACAAAGAAAAGCTATATTGAGGAATTTTACCGTATTTTCAGTGATGAGCAGAAATGCATTGATTATCTATACAATTTAAGGTGGGAAAACGGCTGGAAATGTCCGATATGTTCGCACAATGAACACTGGAAAGTGGGGAACATGAAATACAAGTGTAAAGAATGCGGATATCAGTCTACAATAATCTCTGGTACACTTTTGCAGAGGTCGCATTTGCCTATTTCAAAATGGCTGGAATCAGCTTGGTATATTGCAAATGAAACAGGCTGTGCAAATGCGCTTGAAATGCTGAATCTGATTGACCTTGGCAGTTATCATACGGCTTTATCAGTCCTCAATAAATTAAGAACAGCAATTAGCAGATGTGAAAAGCAAAAACTGAAAGATACTGTTATTGTAGATGATGTTTTTATAAAGTCTGATACAGACGGTTTTCCTTATCATACCTATATTGCAGTTGAGGTAATAGAAAATGGATATGGTCAAATCCGTATGGAGCTACACTCACAAACAGATTATTTTTCATTCATCTGTAGAAATATTGCAAAAGGTAGCACTGTTCAGACCAATGGAACAAACATCTATGCCAAAGTTCCAGAGGAATATAAACTTGCAGTGATAAACAAAAAAAGCGGCAGCAAAATGCTACCGCTTGTCGAAAATGTTGTAAATGGAATTTTAGACCGCCAACTGCTTGGAGGTCGGCAAAGTTCCTGTTCACACAAAAAATTAAATTTATGCTTGGAAGAGTGCTGCTTTAAATTCAATCGGAAAAATAAAAAAGCAGAATCCCTGTTTGAAGAGATTCTGCGTAGCGCCTTAAAAAATGAAACAACCCTATAAAACGAAAAAGAGAGCCTTACGCTCTCTTTTCTTCTCAGTATTATACAACAACACAAACAGCGAAACCGCCGATAAAGTAAAAAGGGTTTGTATAATACTCCATTGTCAAATAACGATTATTTTGATACAATGCACCCACAACGCAAAAATATGCACCCATTTTACGATAATCGTTTTCTTGTTGCACCCTCTAAAGACAAAGAGAACTTCTGCACAGCTTATACTATACGGAGCTGTCTCGTTTGTCTCTATCTAACTTCCATTCACAAACTGAAATACCATTTCGCCATCATGGAACCTGTCATTTTGTCAATTACTATTTTCTGTACACCCTCATCGAAGTAAAGCAACGTTTCATCCGTGTTTTCAATGGCTCTCATGAGGTATGAAATTTGCAAATTGAGACAGTAATACAAAATCTTCTGCAATATTTCTAAAAATAAACAGTTCAATAAAATAAAAAAACTTCCTCAGATAATTCTGAGGAAGTGAATATGGATTATTGTCAAAGCTTACTATTATGCATAATGATTACTATTATAACTTGAAAAAATCAATTTTTAATATTTAATATAAGTACCGGTTAATGTTTTATCAGCTCACGCTTCATCATGCATAGGTCAAACACATTAAGTACTCCATCCTCGCATAAATCAGCGGCTTTCCAATTAGGCAGTTTAACATTTGGAACAGCTAACAGCCACTTCTGAAGAAGAATGATATCAGCAACGCTGAATGTACCATCATCATTGCAATCGCCTATGCAGTCTCCAGCTTTATCAGCAGCATAAACAGAAAGCCTGTTCGTTGAAATTTCGTACTTAAATTCATAAGTGCCGCCTGAAGCATTCAGCACACAATCTGCTCCTGAATTTACTAAAACCAAACGATTTGTTGTATCTGTAATTGACGTATTGTCTTTCCCGTACCATTTATCTGTGCCAAGGTTGTAAAGCTTAAAAGTATATTTACCAGCAGACAGCTCCTTGGTAAGAATAACAATATCGCTGTTATCTGTTTTCTTAAACACATCAGATGCTTCCTTACTGTTGAATGCACTTTTTAAATAAATGGTTGATTCAGTCTTTGATAATGTATTTGCAGTATTGTATGTAATCGTATAAGTGCCGTCTCCGCCGTTTACAAATGTCATTGTTCTGTAAGTACCATTTGCATTAGCTGCACCTATAATAGCAGTTGCACCTGCTTCCACAGACGGATTAACAGTAATCTTTGTTCCGTTTAGCTTAACAAAGTTTGTGTTTGTAGTGTCTCCCATAACAATGTCACCATCGAGACTTACTGTATATGAAGTAATGGAATCTGACATTTCAATTGTCGCTCCGTCCTTTGCTATGCCACCTGCTGCATCACTATTAGCAGTATTATTTGCATGGATAGTCACATTGAGTCCTGAAAGAGATTTATCCGTTAAAGCAATCGTATTGTTGCGAAGCTTACTTTCATTTGAGGAAAACCGTATTGTAACAGCAGTAAATTTACCATTATTAACAGTGAAAGAACTGTTATACCCCAAATTTGTCAGATAATCAATGAAAGATGCATAAGTGTTTTCATCCAATACCACAGAAGATTTTCCCGATGCTCCCTGTGCGTAATAATAGAGTGTCTTAATTGCAGAATCATAATATACTCTGCCTGCTCTTGTAAGATTTGTTGCTCCTGCAACAGGGTCAAGAATACGGTATGTTCCGTTTGTAAGAACTGTCGGAACTGCTGTAGGCGGAGTAATTGTATTGTTCTGCTCTGCAAGATAAAAGCTTTCAATCGGATTATAATTCATACTTGTAACAAGCTTATCCCAGTTATCAGACAATTTAATTTCCTTTGTAATAGAAATTCCACCGGGCATAACCTGTGTCTTGTTTCGGGAACTGTCGCCTGTAACGATAATATCCGTATTACCCTTTACCATTGAAGCAACAGTATCAATCTCAGAATATGTAATACCATTCATCCATGCTGGTGAAGCTGTATATTTTGCATCTTCCGAAGCAGTGGATTTCAGTTCGCTGTAAACTTCATCAAAAGATTTTATCAGTGCTCCGCCTGTGTTTGCATAATAGTATGCATAAGTACGCATCCAAAGCGGTCTTCTTGCATTTTCTACAAGAGCACTTTCAAGGGAGTCCTTTGATTTATATTTTGTAGCCAAAGCTGTTGCAACAGACTCTGTTATAAAGATAAGACGATGAGTATTCGCATTATCCTCAACAGAAGCACCACCAAGTGCACCAAGATTTTTTTCTGTAATGTCCCATGCGAGTACCTTCATTATTTCTTCCGGCAAATCTGTTGCAGGTGTTACATTATTTCCCCACATGGAAAACGATGTTGCTGTAATAACATTATCATTGAGCTGATACCCATTTTCCACATGATGTGGTTCCCAGCCGATATTAAGGCAGCTTTCGTCATTTTCTGAGAAAACAAGAGGCTGAATAGTACCGAAGGCATTTGTACGCTGGATGCCTGCAAGATTGATGAGTGCAAGCTCCATAAAACGTCCGATTGCAATATTGTTTTCTTCTGTAGTCATGCCTTGTGTATTATCTATGCCTATCTGACGTGCGACAGGACCGTTTACATACATCATCGGAGTAAGCTTTCCTGATTTCAAGGATTCAAGATATTCGCTGTTACTTAATGCCTCTACAAAAGCAATACATACGGGCAAATGCTCAGGTGAACATCCTGCCATAATTGCATTTGCTGCAATCTGATAAGTTTTTACCTTTCTTCCATTTACCGTTGCAACAACATCATCATATCCGTAAGAAGAATAGCCTATAAACTTTTCAGCTTTTACTTTAGTTGGAGGAATTATAGGCAGACCGTCAGTCATGCCCTGCTCCTTAAAATAGTTCTCTACCTCGTTATAAGCTCCAATAAACAACGGAGGGTAGGATTTGTCATACTGACTGCTTGGAGAAATTACCGGAAATCTGTTGTTTGCAGGTTCAATCAAATCATACTGATCTTCAAGAACACCGAGACTTTGATATGTTATTCCTTGCACTTCGTAATCATCTTCATATCCATCCTGTAATACTGCCGCATCAGCTGTAAACGAAACAGATGAAACGCTTGTCACAATCAATGCACACAGAAATACGGAAACTGCACGATTAAAGTATCTGAACTTCATAGTATCATCCTTTCAGTTTATTCTGACAGATTGTAATTTGCGATTGGGCTGTATCCTTCATTGGCAACCAAAGCATCCCAGTTGCGTGGAAGATTTACATTAAATGAACAAGTGTCGCCGCCCGGCATAATCTGTGCCTGACTGCTGATATCACCGCCTGTTATTACAAATCCTGTATTATTTGCTTCAATTGTTTGTGTTGTGTCAATGGTATCAAAAGGTACAACACCTTTAAGCCATTCAGGTACGGGTGTCTGTGAAACATAATCACGCTCAACATTTTCTGTGGATGCACCATTCTTGATATCATTGTAATGCTGGTCAAATGTGGTATTCATGTGGATTTTTGAGCCTGTATTTGCCCAGTAATGTGCATAGGTACGCATCCATAACGGTCTTCTTGCTGTGTCGATAAGCAAATCTTTTAATTCAGTCTTTGAACCACATTTCTTTGAAATAGTTGTGGCTGCATCCTTTGTAAGCCAAATCATTCGTGCTTCACGAGGATTTGTGTTTCCAAGCCCATTCTGCTGTTTTTCAGTAACATCCCAGGCTAAAAGCTGAACCGCCTTGTCTGCATCTGTTGTGCCAATGTCAATCGGATTGCCCCATGTGAGAGTTGAACCACAGGTTACTACACTTGTATTGAGGTCATATCCCTTTTCAACATGATAAGGATTCCATCCTAAATCAAGACAAGCCTGTTCGTCCTCTGCAAATGCAATTGGAAGCATATATCCGAATGTACCCATTCGGTTTTCTTTGATTTTATAACCTGCGAGATTCAGCATTGCAAGGGAAACAAATCTGCCCAAAAGCTTGTTTGCTTCTTCGTTAATCATTCCGTCCTCATAGGAAATTCCAAGCTGTCGTGCAATCGGACCGCTTACAAGTACATATGGTGTCCATCCGTGCGTACTTGCAAGTGATTTATAAAAATTACCATTTGCAAAGCATCTTGTAATTGCAATACACAAAGGCATATACTCAGGCGGACAGCCTGCCATAATTGCATTTACAGCAACATGATACGCAAGAATTTCTTTATTCGCCGGAGGTACATCCTGTACTTCTCCATTTCTCATGTTTACAATATCTGTTGCTTCATATGTTGTATATTGCAGATAATATTCAACCTTTTCTCTTGTTGGAGGAACAACAGTAAGACCGTCAGACATTTCGTTTACCTCGTAGAACTGCTGAACACGTTCATACGAACCCGTAAATACAATATCATCATAGTTAATGCCTGCCACATCTCCTGCAATTCTGTCTCTCTCAGCCTGAGTAATCTGAGTTGTGAGTGCTGTTACAATCTGAGGATACAGAACCTCACGAGCTTTTCTTTGCTGTTCTTCTGTGGTATCACAATGATTATTGAAGCAGACCGCAGAATGTCAGTTGAAGAAGTATGTCAGCAGATGGCAAGAACTCCTGCATGGGCGGAGGGACTTATACTCCGTGCTGACGGATATGAGTGTGAATATTACAAGAAAGATTAAGGAGTCAAAAACATGGCAAACAAGTATAACGCAGAGGGCTACTACAGCCCCACAGAATATGAAGCACTGACCAACATTGAAAAGGAAGAAAAAGCCGTTGGGGCAGATGGAAATAATGTGCCTGCTCAAAAAAAGTTCTTGTCTGAAGTTAAGCAAGGAATGACTGCAATGACAATTTGGAAGTATACTGAAGTAGGTCACAATCAGGATGCTAAAAAAGAAATTAAAGCCTTGATAAAGGGAACTACATTTGCAACTCCTAAACCAGAAAAGTTGATTGAACGTGTGCTTGCACTTGCAACTGATGAGGGAGACCTCGTCCTTGATTCTTTCCTCGGCTCTGGTACAACCGCAGCAGTAGCTCACAAAATGTGCAGAAGATACATAGGCGTTGAAATGGGTGACCATGCTTACACTCATTGTAAAGTTCGTATGGATATGGTTGTTTCCGGAGAAGATAAGGGCGGTATAAGCAAAGCTCAGAACTGGCAAGGCGGTGGTGGTTACCGTTTCTATGAACTTGCTCCATCACTCATCAACATAGATGAATTTGATGAAGCAATTATCAATCCGGAATACAGTGCAGATATGCTTGCAGCTGCTGTTGCTCTGCATGAAGGCTTTACATATGAGCCGGATAGCAAAGTATTCTGGAAACAGTCATATGGAAGCGAAAATTCCTACTTGTTTGTTACTACTCGCCATTTGAACACTGCATTTTTGGACTCAATTATTGGTAATATGGAGGAAGACGAGCATCTTGTCATCGCCTGCTGTTCACATGAAAAAGGGATTGAAAAAATAAATCCTCATATCACAATTAAGAAAATTCCACTAATGCTTTTAGAACGTTGTGAATTTGATAAATCGGATTATAATTTAAATATTATTCATCCGCCGGTGTACGAAGATGAGGAGGATTGCTATGAGGAGTGATTTTTCACTTTATACAACTGATTACATAAGTGGTGTTATGTCACTGCGTAAACCACAGCAAAAATCCCTTGAAATTCTGCATCAAATCATGAACAGTGTTAAACCACGGAAAGGTATGGATTTGAATGATGCACTCAATAAAGTAAACAGTCTTCGTCCGACTTGTACAGATTTTGAGCGTGACTTTATTTCTATGACATTTGCATTGGCAACTGGTGTCGGAAAAACTCGTTTGATGGGAGCATTTATTGCCTATTTATATACACAACATGATATCAAGAATTTCTTTGTAGTTGCCCCCGGAACAACTATCTATGACAAGCTGCAACGTGACCTTGGTGATCCAAACAGTTCGAAATATGTGTTCAAAGGCTTGAGTTGCTTTGCAAATGCTCCGAATATTATTACTGGTGAGGATTATCGCAACAAACCGTTGCCTTCGTTTCAGAGTGAAGTTCGAATTTTCATTTTTAACATTGGTAAATTTGATAAAGAAGATGTGAATATGAGAAAGATTAATGAATATTATGGCGATTCATTTTATAAAACTCTTGCTTCACTTCCAGACCTTGTATTGTTAATGGATGAATCTCATCATTATCATGGTGACAAAGGTGAACAGGCTCTGAATGATTTGAAACCATTGCTTGGACTTGAATTAACGGCAACACCTTTTATTGCTGCAAAAAACAAATCCGGAAAGAAAACCTCAAAACAGAATCTGTTCAAGAATGTTGTATATGAATATACATTGTCGCAAGCAATTGCTGATGGATATACAAGAACACCTTTTGCCGTTACTCGTTCTGATGTAGATTTTTTCAATTTTGGAGATGAGCAAATTGATAAACTAATGTTGCAGGACGGTATTATATGTCATGAGCGGATTCGTCAAAAATTGCAGATATATGCAACTAACAATGACAAGCCTGTTATAAAACCTTTTGTTTTAGTCGTATGTAAGGATACAACTCATGCAAAATGGGTAGAGGAGTATATCAAATCTGATAATTTTTTTGAAGGAAAATATAAAAATAAAGTGGTTATTCTACATTCTAAACAAGGCACAGCTGAATCAGAGGCTAATACCAAAATGCTCCTTGAAGTAGAAAAAGCAGATAATCCAGTAGAAATCGTTATTCATGTAGACAAACTTAAAGAAGGCTGGGATGTCAATAATCTTTATACAATCATTCCTCTTAGGACTGCAGCATCTAAAATTTTACGTGAGCAGATGGTTGGCAGAGGTCTCCGTTTACCATATGGCGAGCGTACCGGCGATACTGATGTAGATTCAGTTATGTTAACAGCACATGATAAATTCAAGGATATCCTTGAAGAAGCACAGAAAGGCGATTCTATTTTCAAAGCTGGTAATGTGATTAAAATTGAAGAAATCAAACCCGAGGAAATAATCGAACCACAGCTTGCTTTAGATATTGAAGAAGAGCCTGATGAAGTTTTAACTTCAGCATATACAACAATTGAAGTAGAACGAACACCACAGACAGATGAGGCAATACAAATAATTCAAAAGACTGTGGTTGAAGAAGTATACAAAACAATTCAAATTGAACCTACTCATACTGTCAGCCCTGCATCAATCAAAGAAATAGCTAAGAAGGCGGTTGATACAATTAAGGAAAATCCAGATCTTTCTCAGACCTTTCGTGAAAACAGCATTCCGGCGATTCTACGTTGGACAGAAGAACATACAGCGAAAGTACATCGTTCCGCAGAAAAGAAATTTATTCCCATCCCTCAAATTCGTATTACAGATGCTGGAGCAGAAGAATACATTTTTATGGATTTTGATCTTGACTTGTCTGCCTTTAACCATGAGCCATTAAACAACGAAATTTTAATTCAAGATTTAGAAGATCAATCAAAACAGAAACGTTTTAAAGCGGATGCAATTGACTTCGAAGGCTATGAGCCGAAAAAAACAATTATTGCTGAATTGCGTAAAAAGCCTGAAATTGATTATGTAAAATGCAAATCACTTTTGATAAAATTAATTACGCAAGTTGTTGACCATTATGAATATGCTTATGGAATTAATGGAATGCGTAACATCATTATGATGAATAAATATGACATTAAAGAAAAGATTTATACACAGATGATGCAGCATTTTTATTGCGACAACGGTTTGATACAAGAGGAAGTAATAGGAGAAAGAAGATACAATATTCGTCCAAATTACACCTATAGTAGTACTATTTCTCTTTATGGGGATGCATTCTCTGGTGATATTCGCTCCGTATTGTTTACTGGCATAAAAAAAGGAGTGTTTAGTGAAACAAAATTCGACAGTGAAGAAGGAGAACTTACCTTTGCACGTATTATTGAACGTGATGATGATGTATTGAACTGGCTTCGACCTTCTCCAAAAGAATTCAATATCACATACAATCATGGAAAACTTTATGAACCAGACTTTGTGGTTGAAACTGAAAATACGATTTATCTTGTAGAAGTAAAAGCGGAACGTGATTTGCAGAATCCTGATGTTATTGCTAAGAAAAAACGTGGTATTCAGTATTGTGAAACAGTTACCCATTGGAGTGAAGCTAATAAATATAAGCCTTGGAAATATCTATTTATTCCTTCCAAGCAAATATTTCCAAGTTCAACATTTGCAATGCTTGTAAAAAAATTCACTGTTTCTGAATAGTCAATATTTTGATGCGAAAATCTATACTTCTAAACAAGTTGCATGAATTTGCTTAAAATTGCACCCACAAGAAACGATTACTCCAAAATGGGTGCAACAAGAAAACGATTACTCCCACAAGAAAACGATTATAAAAAGCAAACAGGCTCAGAAGCATAAATCTGAGCCTGTTTTTCTATAAATATTTGGTCATAAGAAACGATTAAATCCCCGAAACAGCGTAGTTTCGAGGATTTAATCACAGTTTAATGCACCCTTAAATTGTATCAAAATAAGGGTGCAGTTATGTGTTTCCTGCACTACTTTGATACAATGCACCATTTTCTGCCGTCGGCGAGCTTTCGTTAACGAGCAGGGTATCGCTAACGAGCAATAATGCTGATTAGTTTTCGGTGCCTGCTTGAATTTATGCTCCCTTTTTCTGGAACAGTATTGGTATCCACACCGTTTATCGCAATAAAATGGGACAAGAATTCTGATGCCAACTCTTCATCATCAGTATCAACTTTTAAAGCAGCCACATCGCGTAAAACTTGTACAGCTTCGGTATCGTCTAAGTTACGATGTAACCCGGGAACTCCGCACGTCAACGTCAGATTGATTATCATAAATAACACCCCTGCGGTTAAGTTAAGAGAACAATATAAATGGTGTCGTCAAGACATGATGAGCAGGGGGCATAGCTGGTAGTCGGTTGGCTTTCAGGAGCTAAAGAGTTAATCGCTCTGTCTCAGAAAACAGATAATCTTTTCCCATGTGACTTGTGTTAACATGTATTGTGCGTGGTGCCTTTTTACGTTTTTGCTATATTTTTCAAACTCTTTTGGAATCTCTGAAAACCGATCATCCTGAAAGTGGTTTATGAAAGCCGGTACACTTTCCCTTAATGCAGCGCGAATGAGTTGTGTCCGTTCCTCATATTCTTCTGGTTGTGTAATATACAGCAGAAGCGGCTCTGTCTCTTATACACATCTCCGAGCCCACGAGACCGAGGCTGATCTCGTA
>ENA-OYZM01000244-OYZM01000244.1-human-gut-metagenome-genome-assembly--contig:-NODE-244-length-18935-cov-5.624100_pt1 | contig 18935 bp, 22 predicted proteins | sample MGYA00243291_ERZ653477 | MGnify/ENA primary metagenome ERZ653477 (study PRJEB26926, sample SAMN06165024) | human gut metagenome | biome: ENVO:00009003; feature: ENVO:2100002; material: ENVO:00002003... | reverse complement strand
GGCATACGAGATCAGCCTCGGTCTCGTGGGCGCGGAGATGTGTATAAGAGACAGGCAAATATGGCGGCAAGGCCATCCAGCCGGACGAGTGGCAGACCGCTTATGCTGACGCCGACGCGCTGATTCGGCGATACGAGCGGCTGTACCGCGTGGAATATCCCACCGACAGCGCCCGCGACACGGCTGTATGTGCCATTGCTGACGCCCAGCGCAGGTTTGCCGATGTACAGAGCGGTGCTGCGGCTGCTCCGGCCAGCGTTACGATTGGCAGCGTAAGCGAAAGCTACGCCGCCAACACGGCAGCAGCCATTGATGCGACACCCAAGGCACAGGCGGCAGAATACTATCGCATTCTGTGCTTGTATGCTGATGTGTACAGGGGGTGCAGCTGATGCGGTATGAGGGAGCGCTTCGTTCGCCGATCTATGACCTGTGCCGCCAGACCGTTACCGTGTACCATGCGTGTTATAATCCCTTCCGGGTGACGCGCTGCGTAATTCATGGCGCGTACTTTGAGCGTAAAACCGTGCAGACCGTTGATAAAAGCGGGGGCAAATCCTGCGACGAATTTTTGCTGGTAATTCCCAACAAAAACGCGCGGAGGGCTGCCCCCGCCCTTTTTAACGGCATCCCCGGCGTGTATGTGCTGGAATGCGGGGATCGCATTGTGGAGGGTGTTGGGGAAGAAATCACAACCCGCGAACAGTGGGGCAGCTTCGTCCCGGCCAACCGCCCCGGTGTGGTTACTGTAGACTGGGTGCGGGACATGGGCTGCCGCAATGTTTTGTACCATGTGGAGGCAGGCGGTAAGCAATGAGGGTCACGCTTGATTTTCCCGCCGCAGAAGAGATTTTGCAGGAAGTGGGACTGGATGAACAGGGTGATACGCAAATGTTCCACACCAAGAATGTGCTGCGGCGCATTCAAAAGTATATGCCCTACCGTACAGGCGCGACCATCAAGCTGACCGTCGCCCAGACCGACCCCCGCGTGCCGGAGATCGTCACCGAAGAGCCGCAGGCGGTTTATCTGTATAACGGCGTGAGCCGCAGCGGGAAGCCGCTGAACTATACAAAAACAAAGAATCCCCTTGCCGGAGGGCATTGGGATCGTGCGCTTGTGGCTGCCGAGGGTGATGCGCTGGCTGCCGATCTGGAACGCTATATTGGAAAGAGGTCTGGCGAATGAGTGAACTTGAGCAGGTCATCACATGGCTGCGCACCTATGAGGGGCATGACATCTTGAAGGATTGGCATGTCGACTACACCGACCAAGTGCCCAGCTGCGGCGCGGTCTTCCCGCAGGGGCTGCAGGAAATTGAACGCCGCACCTATATCACGGGCGCAGTCTGCGTCACAAATCAGAGCAACTTCGGTCTGTACTTTACTTTTGCCAAAAGTGCAGGCGATGATGAGGGCGCGAAGATCAACGCAGATTGGGTCAACGACTTCCAGCATTGGGTGCAGGAGCAGAGTACCCACGGCCTTGCTCCAAACTTTGGCGACGCCGAAGAGTCTGTCATCGCCCGCGCCCAGAACGGTGTGCTGTACGAAGCGGAGGCCGAAGGCACGGCGACTTATATGGTCGTGCTGAGCCTGCGCTACACAAAAACCTATGAATCGGAGGATTTTGCATGAAAATCGAACGCAAATATATGGCGCATTATCTGAATGCAACTTTTGCCGCAGATGATGGCACGGCCAGCTATGTGCGGCTGGGCAAAGATTTGGAGGAATACTCCCCGGAGTTGTCCGCCAACGTCGAAAAGAAAACCAACATTCTCGGCAACGAGACTGTCAGCATCGACAGCTACCAGAAGCAGGGCGAGGTCAGTCCTTACTACGCCGAGAAAGGCGACCCGCTGTTTGAGAAGCTGCAGAGCATTATCGACAACGATCTGGTTCTGGATGATCTGAAAACCGACATTGTGGAAGTCAAGCTGTGGGACGCCCAGAGCAGCGGCGCGTTCCCTGCGGTGCGGGAAGAGTGCTACATCGAGGTCAGCAGCTACGGCGGCGACACCACTGGTTATCAGATTCCGTTCAACGTGCATTATACTGGCGTTAAAACCAAAGGCACATTCAACCCCACCACCAAGGCGTTCACCGCCGAGGCGTGAAAGGAGCAGTCATCATGGAACTGGTTATTGATCGCGGCGTCAAAAGCTATGACGTGAAAGACGTCGACGGCACACTGCTGGGCGTCATCAAAATCAACCCTGCCGACATCGGCATTTCCGGGCGCTTCGTCTCGGCACGCAATGCCATCGCAGAACTGGCGGAGCAGGCCAAGCAGGACATGACACCTGAAAAGATTCTCGCAATGGATACGACCATCAAGGCCGAACTGAACAAGGTGTTTGGCAGTGATGTGTCCTCGGTTTTCTTTGGCGGACTTTCGGCGCTGGCTCTTGCCGATGACGGTGCTTTTGTCTTTGAAAAGGTGCTGGAAGCTGTTGCCCCTCTGGTGGAGGAAGCGCACAAGGCCGGAATCGCTGCCGCCGAAGCGCGGCTTAAAAAGCACACCGCTGTCTATGCCGACTTCAGCAAGGGGCTTGCCCCCGGTCAGCAGGCATGAGTGCATGGGAATTACCCACCACCGTCGAGGTGGCCGGGCGCAGCTTTGCGATCCGCTCGGATTTTCGCGCCGTACTGGATGCACTGGCTGCGCTGACTGACCCCGACCTGACACAGCAGGAGCAGTACGTTGCCTGCCTGCAAATTCTATATCCCCGCTGGAAAGAGCTGCCCGACGCAAACGCTGCGCTTCGGGCGGCTTTTACTTTTATCAACGAGGGAAAAGAAGACGAGAAGCAGGGCTTCCGCCCCCGGCTGGTGGACTGGGAGCAGGATGCTGCTCTGATCGCACCCGCTGTGGACAAAGTGCTGGGGTATAGCTGCCGCCGATGCGGGTATTTGCACTGGTGGGAATTTCTCGGTGCATTTCATGGCATCGGCGATGGCCTGTTTGCGCAGGTGGTGAACATCCGAAACAAGCGAGCACGCGGTAAAATGCTGGACAAATCCGAGCAGGAATTTGCCCGCGAGAACGCTGCCGTTATTAAAATCCATGCGGCAGGAAGTGCCGAGGATAAGGCCGAAAAGGAAAGGCTGTTGGATCTTCTGGGGAGGTGAAGCTGTGGCATCAGTCGTTATCAATACGCGCTTTAATAACCGAAAGGCCGAGGCAGACTTAAAAGAGTTGCAGGCCAAGGCCAAAGAAACCGCGCGAGAAATCAATGCGGTGGAAAAGGGCCTCGGCTCGGCTACGACCAAACGGAATAAGCTGCGGGACGATTTGGAAGCCGCCCGCCAGAAAGCTGCCGAAACGGCTGCCGCTCTCGACGAAGTAAACGCTCGACTGGATGCCGGACGCAAATCGAAGTTCGGCGTCACATCCAAGGGCGACGAAACGCTGAGCGACAAGCTGGCCGCAAAGTTGCAGCAGCAGGATACCGCTGTGCAGGCTGCCGCCGATGCCTACCGCGCACAGGATGCCGCCGTGCAGGCACTGCAGCAACGGCACGCCGAACTGACTGCCCAGCTTGCACAGGAGAAGGATGAAGCGACCCGGCAGGCCGAGGCTGTTGCCAACGCCGCGCAGGCTGCACAAGCGGCGCAGGTGGATGTATCCAACATGCAGCGTGCAGCGAATGCGATGGACGCCTTCGTCTCAAAGCTGTTCAACGCGGCATCAGTGAGTAAGATTCTGAAAAGGTCACTGTCCACGATAGGCTCTATCGGCGGCAAGGCTTTTGATTTTGTGAAAAGCAAGGCCCAGAGTGTGCAGGAACGGCTGGCACAGGCTGCGCAGAGCGCGGAACACTTCCGCAAGCGGCTGGCAGGGCTGGTGTCTGGCGCGTTGGTGTTCAATGTGCTTTCCTCCGGGCTCCGGACGCTGACGAACTGGATGGGGACGGCGCTGCTGTCTTCGTCCAGCCTGCGGACGGCGCTCGGCAGCTTGCAGGGCGCGGCGGCCACGGCGGCTGCGCCCATCATTCAGATACTTACCCCCGCGCTGACTGCGCTGGCAAATGCGGCGGCGATGGTGTTCAGCTACATTGCGCGGCTGGTGGCGTTCTTTACCGGGCGCACAATCTCCGCCAGCGCCGGAGCAGCCAAGGCTATGAACGGCGTCGGATCGGCGGCGGGCAGCGCAGCGAAGAAGGTCAAGGACGCCAATGGCGAACTGGCCGCCTTTGATGAACTGAATGTGCTGAACAAACAGTCCGACGATAACAGCGGCGGCGGGGGCGGTGGTGGAGCAGACGGCATTACCCCGGACTTCGACTTTTCTGCGGAGAATCCGTTCCTTGACAGCATTATTGATGCCATAGAGCAGGGCGACTGGTACAAGGTCGGGCAGCTGATCGGCGAGAAGCTGCGTGACAGTCTGAACGCCATTCCGTGGCCGGACATACAGGATAAGGCTGTACAGTGGGCAACAAACATTGCCGACTGCATCAATGGTTTTATCGAAGTGCCGGGCCTGTGGACTGCCATCGGACACACCATTGCACAGGGACTGAACACGGCGCTGCTCTTTGCGGACACGCTGATGCAGCGCATCCACTGGGACAGTCTGGGCGCGGGCATTGCAGAGGGACTGACAACTGCCGTAGCTGGACTGCGCTGGGACACGCTGGGGCGCGTGCTGACGGATGGGATGCGTGCGGCCATTCTGACGCTGTACAACTTTGTGCTGCATTACAGCGGCTGGACGGATTTAGGCAATGGCATTGCAACGTGCATCAATTCTGCCATCTCCAACATTCCGTGGCTGGAAGCTGGACTGGGTGCGGGCGGCTTTGCCATCGGCCTGCTGAACGCGCTGATCGCGGCGGTGCAGGGCACAAACTGGAATGACCTCGGACACAATATCGTGACGATGATTGCCGCGATTGACTGGCCGGGGCTGTTCTCTGCGTTGAGCACGCTGGCATTGGATGTGCTGCAGGCCATCAACACGATTCTCGGTCAAGTTGACTGGGACGCTGTCGGCAGCAAAATCATGGAGTGCTTGCAGGCGGTAGACTGGGTCGGTATTCTGGCGCAGGTTGCCGAACTCATTTCCAACTGCTGGCCGCTTCTGATGGCGGCGCTGGCCGTGAGCCTGCTGCCCGTGATTGGCGCGTTTATTCTTGACACGGTGCTTCCTGCTATTTTGAGCGGCCTCGGCTCGCTGATCGTCACGGTCATCTCGGCCATCGGTGCATGGCCTGTTCTGCTGCTGGCGGTGCTGGCCTCTATCGCGGCGGTCATCATCAATTATCTTGTGACCCACTGGGACGAAATCAAACAGAACTTTTCACAGACACTTGCCGATCTGGCACAGGCGCTGAACACTGCCGGAGAGAATCTGCAGCACATCTGGGATACTCTGTGGCTGACGATAAAGCTGCTCGGCCTGCAAATCTGGGAGAGCATCACCACAGGCTGGAGCAATTTCTGGAAAGGAATTGACCTCGCCTTACGCATGGCAGGCGCGGCGCTGCAAGCAGCGTGGTCGGCCTGCTGGCTGATTATCAAGCTGGCGGCCATGCAGATTTGGGAGGACGTCACCACCGCATGGAGCAATTTCTGGAAGGGTCTTTCCCTGCTGCTGTCGATGGCAGGGGCGGCGCTGAACGCTGTCTGGACTGCCGCATGGTCGGCGCTGGCTGATACGGTATCCTCTATCTGGGACGGCATTACCTCTGTGGTGCGCGGCGCGGTCAACGGCATCATCCGCATTATAAACGGCATGATTTCGGCGATTGTTGGCGGCATGAACGCTGTCATCGGTCTGCTGAACGGCTTCAGCTTTGATGTGCCCGAATTTGCACAGGATGCACTGGGCACGGCTAAGATTGGCTTCAACATCGACCCCATCACCGCACCGCAAATTCCCTATCTGGCACAGGGCGCAGTCATTCCGGCAAACCACGAATTTCTTGCTGTGCTGGGCGACCAGACGAACGGCACGAACGTGGAAGCACCTCTTGAAACGATCCAGCAGGCGCTGGCCGAGGTGTTGGCCGAGTGGGGCGGGCAGGACATTACGATCCGCTTTGCCGCCAGCGGCGGTCTGGAGCAGCTTGTGCGCCTGCTGATGCCCTACATCGACAAAGAAAAAGCCCGCCGTGGTGCGCGGCTTGTGGTGGGAGGAAACTGATGATCGTAATTGACGGCGAACAATTCAAAATCGACGTGCTAAGCGTAAAGCGCAGCGCGGATTTTCTGGATAAATACGCGGAGCGCCTCGCCAACGGCCACCTCAGGCGCGAGTTGATTGGCGTATACTTCAACTACAAGCTGCAATTTGGGCCGGGGTTGGATCGCAAGGAATACGCCCGACTGTGGGACAAGCTGACAGAGCCTGTGGAGTTCCATGAGGTTACAGTGCCAGATGAAGACGGCGACTATACCTTTACAGCTTACTTTTCCAATGTCGGCGACGAATTGCTGCGGAAAAAGGCTGAAAAAAACTACTGGAAGAATCTGACCGCGAATTTTATTGCCCAGAAGCCTGCAAGGACATAAAGGAGGCGAACGACCATGAACACAAGCACCCGCGTGGAGTTCGGCCTGTACGATGTCACTGCGCGGAGCGACAGCGCCCCCGTCACGGAGGATGCAAAGGATTTTTGCAATTTAAGCAAGGATTTACTGTTGGAATCCGTGCCGAATCAGAACAAGTACGGCACGCTGGAAACGCGGCAATGGCTCATGGACGGCAGCTTCCTGTTTTTTCCCGAAACGCCTCGGCAGTATTTCTGGGGCTTTTGGAGCACGGAACAGTCGAACGGAAACGGTGCTTTTGCCAATCCGCCCGTGCTGAATATCCGCTTCGACAAGAATCACAGTAGCAGCGGTCTGACACTGCATTTCTACTCCCCGACAGATGACTGGGCGAGCAAGGTCAAAATTCAGTGGTACGATGCCAACGATGGCCTTTTGGCGGTGGCTATGTTCACCCCGGACGCAGTGGATTACTACTGCGCCTGTAAGGTAGAAAACTATTGCCGCATTCAGCTGGCGTTTTTGGAGACGAACAGGCCGGGGCGGTATCTGAAGCTGGCGGGAATCGACTACGGCGTGTATCTGCATTTCTCCGGGGACGAAATCATCAAGGCCCATGTACTGGAAGAGTGTGACCCATTGAGCGCGGAGATTAGCATAAACACGCTAAACATCACGCTTTTTAATCAAGAGGGTCGCTTCTCTATCTTAAACCCGGAGGGCTATTTTGATGTGCTGCAGCACCGCCAGAAGCTGACTGTGTGGGAGGATGTGCGCCGAAGCGCCCACGATACGAGCACGACAAGCTACTGCATGGGCACGTTCTATCTGGACGACTGGTCGAACGAGGATGACACACTGGCCGATTTTACGGCAATCGACACCATCGGCCTGCTTGATGGCTCTCCATTTGACGGCGGAGTGTATGACACCCATGTGGCGTCGCTGGCAGCGGAAATCCTAAGCGGCTATCCTTACACACTGGACAGCGTTCTGGGCGAAGAACGGATACAGGGTTACATCCCTGCCGGAACACGGCGCGAAGCGCTGCAGCAGCTTGCCTTTGCCATTGGCGCGGTGGTGGACTGCAGCCGAGGCGAAATCATCCGAATCGTGCCCGCTCCGCAGCGTGCCAGTGGTCTGATTGGAACAGATCGCCGCCTGCAGGACGGCAGCAAAGTCACACTCCTTGCGCTTGTAACTGCGGTGTCGGTGACAGCGCACCGTTATATCCCCGGTGAGGCGTCGGAGGAACTGTACAAAGACACCCTTGAACCGGGCACTTACCGTGTGACCTTTGATGCTCCGGCAGTGGCCGACAGTCTGGCCGTCAGGGGCGCAGAGCTGAGCGAACGAGACGTGAACCACTGCACACTGACCGTGAGCAAGGCTGCCGAAGTCTGCGTGACCGGGCGCAAGTACAGTGACAGCGCTACCGTCCTGCGGCGAGAAGCCTCAAATCTGCCGTCAAACGCGCAGGGCAATGAAGTGTCCGTGCCGGACGCGACCCTTGTAAGCCCGGACAGGGCTGCCGCAGTGGCCGCCCGCGTGCTGGACTACTACGCCCAGCGCTATGAGCAGACCTTCCGCATGGTCGCCGGGGATGAGAAGCTGGCTGACCGTCTGATCGTGGAGAGTTTCGGCGGTGAAATGGTGCGCGGTGTTGTTACGAAGTTGGAATTCGATTTAACTGGCGGCTTTCTGGCCGACGCGAAGATTGTGGGCCGTAAGCTGTCCAACAATGCCGCAGCCTATGCGGGCGAAGAAATCCACGCAGGCGAAAGGAGTTTCATCTAATGTGGCAGACGCCTGTTTATGACCGAACTGCCGCCGATGTGGCAGCAGGAGCGGAAAAGTGTTATATCACGGCAGAACTGCTAAATCGCATCGAGGGCAACACCGCCCACATGGCGCAGCTTCTGGGCGTAGAGATCGACACCCGCACATGGACGTCGCTGGGGCTGCTGACCCGCGCTCAGATGCAGCGTATTTTGGACAACCTCGCCACTGTGCGGGCTGCATACTACACGCTGCCCGGTACACCGAACATTCCCACAGCGCCGAGCACGCTGTACAGCGCCATCAATGACATGGAGCAGGTGCTGTGGAGTCTGCACGAACTGTGGCAGCGCAACAGCGTAAAGCAGTACGCCGGAGAAATTTGCGCCGGACAAGAGATTGGAGTGATTTAATGTTTGAGAAGAAAGTGTGGAATGACCGCCAGAGCGAGCATCCTGCCCGCCGCAGGTTGACTCCTACGGAAAACGACAATGAGTATGAAGTCTCCCGCGCAGAAGGTCTTGTCATGGAAGAGGGCGACGCCTTTGATGCCACCACGATGAACGATCTGGAAAACCGTGTGGCGAAAGCCTTTGCAGAATATGATCCTGCGGAACTCGGTGCTGTCAATGTGACAGTGCAGATGTATACCTGTAAAAAAGAAGGGAAAGTATATCAGCTGACTGGATCGGGCGCTGTTGGACGCTGCAAAATTCCTGCCGCATGGGCCAGCGGTGATACATGGAAAGTCAACGGTACGGCAGTGCCCGCCTACTGCGGCGCAGATGCGGTGGACGGTGACTGCGTTGTGGCCGGGCGCTGGGTGCTGTTCACATTTGACGGCGCACAGCTAAATTTTAACGGCGGCGGTGGATTATCCAACGGCAAGCTGGCACGGGCCACCGCCAGCGAGGCGCAAGTGCTGGCAGGTGCGCCATTTTACGCGGGAAACAAGGCCCTTAAAATAGGCATGATGCGCAACCACGGCAGCTGGCCCGATGCCGACAAGCTGACCATCGAGAGTGGCAAGCTCAAGATGTACAAGCAGGACGGCTACACCGAGGGAGGTCTCGGCGTGGCGGCAACCAACCTCGGCAACGCACAGGCCGAGCATCTGTTGAGCGGCGTGAGCGCATCCAGCCAAAACGGTCTGGGATTCGGCGGTAGCATGCCGGACCGCAGCGGATGGAGCGCAACGATTACGCCGGGTGGTGTGGTAACTATCCCGGAAGGATACCATGCAGGGGGCGGAATGGTATCGGCGAAGGGCATCCAAGTGACAGAGGTATGGCAAAGCTGCCATAGAGGGCAAAACCTCTTCAATTTCAGTGGCGGTACACTGGTTGGCGTTCAATATGCCGGGAGTCAGTATGCCTCTGACAGCATTTTGCAGGGCGCGGGCATAAACAGCGGGAGCCAGTATTGGGCGCAATGCGCGTCCGATGCGAGCGTTCGCTTTATTCTTGCCTATTATTGATAAGAGGTGAAACCATGGCAGAACCAATCGTAATCAACGCCGAGACACGAGAAATTACAGTGCCCGAGAGCGAGCGCTCCTTCGGCGTGGCCGGTGAGCATAATGTGGCCCGGAAGCATTTCCGCATCAACGGCAGAATCGTGGACGGAAACGACCTCGCTGTGGGCTTTGCATGGAAGGTCTGCACCGAAAACTCGGCCAAGCAGCCGAACGAGTACCCCATCGACAGCATCATCGCTGACAGCGATGGTATCGAGTTTGACTGGCTGGTCGGCAAGGGCGCCCTCACATACAAAGGCAGCCTCAAGTTTGCGGTCTGCGCCAAGCAGGTCAGCGGCGAGGGCAAGGTACAGCACGAGTGGCACAGTCGCATCGGAACGGGCACGGTCTACGACGGCATCGAGGCCAGCGCCGAGGATATCGGCGGGTTTGACCTCCGAGCCTACATCCAGCAGACCGCTGCCGAAGTCAGGCGGGCGGTGCAGGACGCGGCGGCCAGCGCTAAAAATGCAGAGACGCAGGCCAGCGATGCAAACAAGGCTGCAAAGTCTGCCGCCGACAACGCTACGGCCGCCAAGAAATCGGCAGACGATGCAGCAGCTGCCGCCAAAACGGCTGGCGATGCGGCAACTAAGGTTATCGAGGAGGGCGTAGCCGAGAAATTGACGGAGATGCAAAACATCCAGAAGGACGTCTCGACCAAAGCCCAGACAGCCGAAACGGCGGCAAAAAATGCGGACACCGCCAAAACTGCGGCGCAAAACGCGCAGAAGGCTGCCGAGAAGAGCGCGGGCAACGCAGCCAACAGTGAATCGGCAGCCAAGACCTCTGCGGAGCGGGCTGCCGCTGCCCGCGATACGGCGCAGGAACTGGCTGGCCGCGTGACAGTGGACGACACGCTGAGCGATGCCAGCTCCAGCCCTGTCCAGAATAAGGTGATCTTCGCGGCACTTGCCAAAAAGCAGGATGTGCAGCGCGTCACTTTCGTAATCAACGACACTGACGGCGGCTTGGATGCCGTCGTGGCCGACTAATTTAAACACCGTTTAAAGGAGTTTTTATCATGGCAGAAACTGTTAATCTTCCCCGCGACAGCACGCTGCGGGAACTCGTGGCCGTGCAGAAAGCCAGCATCATTGCCAGCGGAAACACGGCGGCCATTGACCGCCTTTATGGCAGCCTTGTTCGCGCGGCCAAAAGCGTTGAGGAAGTCAACACACTCTTCGTGGACTGGTGGAACATCTGCTGGAAGGAGGGCGTGACGACGCGCAATGAACTGTGCGAGCGCTGGTTCGGCACGGTGCTGGACGACAACCGCGTGCATGGCACGAAAGAACCTCTGTTTGCTACCAGTCAGAGCGCCATCGGCGAGGCAACCGATGACAGCGTCGGACTTGTCTGCACGCCCAGCACCGAGGCTGCGGCCAACCGTGACGACTTCGCCAAACTGCCGCAGTTCTGGGCACTGGAAGTCGCCGCCGAGAAAAATGCGGACGGCACGCACACGATCTATGCTGTCGAGTTCATCGATAGCTATGACGATGTGCGCCGGAGCAAGCACCTGTGCTGGGTGCTGCAGAAGAACACCTACACGAAAGAATGGGATGAGGGCGGTTACCGCTATTTCAAAATGCGCTGCCATCCCAGTACCGGGTATGAAACATGGCCGCAGGGCACGGATAAAAACGGCACTGTCTACGGCTACATTGCAAACCCGAAGTATGCTGCCGGATTTGACAGCGACGGCCTCATCGGCTGCGGCAGTGGCCGCCCGCCCATCAACTATTCCAGCCACAGCGACAATGTGGGTCTGTGGCGCAAGCGCGGCGCACAGTATGCGGGCGCATCCGGCAGACTGCTCAAATGGCAACTTGCCATGATCCGGCTGAAATACGCCCGCAAGGGCAACAGCGGTACGATTGAGGGCTGCACCGGGTACAATTATCAGTATACTGCGGCTGCCGGAGAATCCGGCGTGAAGCGTGTCCTGCTGACGGCAGCGCAGGCGGCCAACCTGTTTGTCGGGTCGAGCGTCATTATCGGCGATAAGGGTACAGGCACGAGCGCGGATCGCGGCGTTGCCAGCATGTACAAACTGGCAAAAAACAAACGCATTGCCAGCATCACGGACATCACCATCGGCGGCACAGCCTACAAGGCGGTCAACATCGAGACGGACACCGCCTTTGACACCGAAGCGGGTGTCACCTACATCTCCACGATGCCCTATTGGAGCGGCTGGAACGATACTGTGCAGGGCTATGATGGCAGCCGATACAGCCCGACAAGTGGCAAGGAACCGGGCCTTATCCAGCGCACGGAGTTCCAAAATGGCTCGTATCTGATCCTCGCGGATGAGTTCATGCAGTGGGGCAAAGATGCTGACGGAAATTATACCCTTGACCTGTATACCTGCCACGACCAGAGCAAGGTCACGACAGGCTCTATCACGGCAGACTACACGAAGCAGGAGGACTTGACGCTGACTTTTGCCGCCAGTGAAAAAGACGGCTGGCGGTATATCGAGGATACCGCTGTAAGCAAGGATAAAGGCGTTCTGTGGCCTGCTAAAGTATCTACTACGGCAGGCAGTGGAACAGGTGTTAAGGCAGGCTTTTATGCGGGGCTTGCAACCTCCGGCGTGCGGGCCTCGTGGCGTTGCTGCGCCCTTTATTCCTATGGCCCTGCCTCGCTTGCGGCGGCTCATTCTACCATTACTCCGGACAGTAGGCTTTGGTATGGCTCGGCTGGCGTGGCTGATTTGGCTGGGTGACGCAGGGTGAATTGCCTCGGCTCGACGAGGCAAGAGAGGCGCAGCCCCTTTATTAACCCGGCGTAGCCGGGTCGCACGATTTTTATTTTTTTGTATTTCCTCTTTTGATTTTCTGGTTTTCTTGTTATAATGCTTTTGGGTTATGCGGTGTTTCCGTTAGCTTTTTCGTTCTGAGTTCCTCGCGCCCCTTTGTAGTGGGTGGCGCGGCGTGCGGGCCTCGTGGCGTTGCTGCAACCTTAATAACAATGGCAATGCCTCGCTCGCGGCGGCTAATTCTAACAATACAACGGGCAATAGGAATTGGAATGGCTCGGCTGGCGTGGCTGATTTGTCGATTACACCATACATTATATACTGCACCGTATAATCCGCCCATATCGGGAAAATTGTGTTTGAAACCAGCGGGGGCTAGTAGCGAGAGCGGACGCCGCCGACGACACAAATCAAAGGAGGATTTACTGGTGAAAACGTACTGCAAGCCAGCAGAGGTGAACATCGAAAACCTTGATTTTATCAAGGAGCAGGTGCATCTGTGCTTTACTGGCAAGCGGTCAAAGAGAAGATTTCAAAATTTATTAGTGTCTACCGGGAAAATCACGCGGGCCGAACTGCGTGAAGAAATCCGAAATTGTACTTGCAACAAAAGCCTAACGGCCATTGACGCCGTGGCCGAGCAGGCTCATGCCGACATTCTGGCGCGCAGCGTTTCGTTTGAGCCTGTGCGTCAGTTCCAACTGCGGGAAAACGGGAAGCTGCGCAACATCTGCGAGGAAAGTCCGTGGCAGCAGATTTTTGAATATATTGCAAAGGGAGCGCTCGACCCGCTCTTCCGCGCAAAGCTGCTGCCGATCCAGTATGGAAGTCTGCCCGGAAAGGGACAGATTGCCGGGAAGCGGCAGAACGAACGCATCCTTCGCCGGATGCTCCATAACAAGACCGATGCCGCAAAATGCGACGTTAAAAAGGCTTATCCTTCCACGACAGTCGAATGCGTTATGAATCTTCTGCGCCGCGACATCGGAAAGAATAAGCCCTTGCTGTGGCTTGTGGAGGCCGTCATGGCAAACTACCCGGACGGTGTTCTGCTAATTGGCGGGTATCTGCCTTGCTGGCTGTTCAATTATGTTATGAGTTATGTGCTGCGGTACATCCTCTCCCATCGCAAGGTGCGGCGTGGAAAGTCGTCCAAAATGATCCTTGCCATCTGCTGCTATGCCGACGACATTACCGTATATGGACGCATATCCAACCTTACAAAAGTAATGAAGGATACCACCAGATGGGCAAAGGAGACGCTGGGGCTGACAATCAAGAGTGCATGGGATATTATCCACTTTGCATCCTTTGACGCCGAGCGTCAGCAGAACAAGCGCCGCAAGGCTGGCAGCCATCAGCGCACGCCGGGTCTTGATATGATGGGCTATGTGGTACGCCGCACTTATACCATCATCCGAGGCCGCAACTTTGTCAAACTGCGGCGGGCAATCCTGCGTGCCCAGCGCGATCTGGATGCTTTGGGGTATGTGCCGTGGTGGAGAGCACAGCGCATTATGAGTCAGTGGGGCGAAATCAAGCACAGCGACAGCCGTGGCTTTTGCCAGAAGTACAACGTCTATAAAATTATCCGCGCCGCGAAACGTTCTGTATCGTGGCATAGTAAACAGTTACTGTTAAAGGAGCAAACGCATGGAGCAGTATGTTAAAAAGCCCGCTGCCGTGCAGGTGTTCGCACTGAATGGCGCGACGGACATTATCCTGCGCAAGGATATTGCGTCCGAGAAAATCACCGACGAAGAGGGCAACAAGCAGACGGTCTGGAACTGCGATGAGCGCCAGATTCGCGTTGCGTTCGCAGTCACCGAGGAAGAAGTCACGGCGGACTTCGATTCGTGGTGGGACTATCAGCCGCCGCGCGAGGCTGAGCCTGTGACTGCCTCTGACCGTCTGGATGCCCTTGAGGCAGCCGTTTATGATTTGGCGGAGGTGGTATACAATGGCTAAATTTTACGCGACACAAATCCGCATGGGCCGCACGACGCTGGAACAAGTTCCTGCCGTCTGGCGGGAAAAAACGGCGGCTTTGCTGTAAATCATGTATCCGCGAGCACCCTGCAAGGGGTGCTCTTTTCTTTGCACAAAAATGAGGTACACTCTATGGGAAAAAGCATTTTTGATGGCCGCGTGCAGATCAAGTACAGCTATGGCTGCTACGGCATGACACGCGGCGGCGGAAAGACATGGCACGGCGGCATGGACATCGTGGGCGTCGACAGCGACATTATCCTCATGCCGTACTATGAGATGCCCGACGGCACGCAGAAGCCCATCAAAGGCCGTGTGACGCGGGCGCGTATCGTGACCGACCATTCCAACAGAACATGGGAGTGGGGGTATTATGTTTGTGTCCAGCTTGATGCCGACCAGACCCCCGATGCGGTCAATTTCATGTACTTCTGCCATTGCTCCCGCTTGCTTGTCGATGTCGGTGATCGCGTCATCAGCGGCCAGCAGCTTGCCATCATGGGCGAGACAGGTAATGCCAAGGGTACGCACCCGCACTGCCATTTTGAGGTGCGGGCCACGGCCAGCAGCAAGGGCCTTGACCCTTCGGCCTATGCAGCCATCCCCAACAACGCAGGCATCTATGGCACTGCTCCGGCAACGGAAAAGCCTGTCGAAGTTCCTGTCAGCAGCAATGAGAAAGCTGCAGTGTCTGCTTTGCAAAACATCACTGTTGGCCCTGTCAGCAGTGGCGATGCCGCCGCAGTTGTTGCGGTCTGCAAGGAACACGGCACGGTGGCAGACAGCTACACAAACGCCGAAAATCACTTGCAGATCATCTGCATCCGCAGCGTGGTGCAGGCTGTTGCAGACGCTGTGCTGGCGGTTTGCAAGGAACGCAAGCTGACTGACGCGAAACTCTACACGAGTCACTGGGCATAAAGGAGGCCTTTTATGAAGCAACTTTTTGAAGCCCTCACTGCGCTGTTGAAGGTGAAAACCATCGTCACGTTGGTTATTATCGTTGTGCTGGCCGTGCTGTCTCTCAACGGAAGCGTCGAGCCGGACAAGTTTCTCACCATCGCAACAATGGTCGTTGCGTTCTATTTTGGAACGCAGAATGAAAAAAAGTCGTAGTTTTCCCCCATAAAATCACCTTTTCGCCCCGGAAAGGATGATTTGCATGAATAGTTTTATCGGATGGATTGGCGGCAAGCGTGCCCTGCGCAATGAGATTCTGCAGCGTATGCCTGCGGACATCGGACGCTATATTGAGGTGTTCGGCGGCGCAGGCTGGGTACTGTTTGGCCGTGAGCCGAGCAGCAAAGTCATGGAAGTGTTCAATGACTATGACGCGGAACTTGTCAACATCTACCGCTGCATCAAGTACCACCCGGACGCCCTGCAGCATGAACTTGATATGCTCCCAGATGCGCGGGAAGTGTTCTTTGACTGTCTGGCACAGGAGCAGGTGCGCGGGTTGACTGACATACAGCGAGCGGCACGCAGTCTATACCTTATTAAGGCCAGCTTTGGAACAGACCGTCGAACATTCGCAACTGCGCCGAAAGGCGTCTGCAGCATTTCTGCATCGTTTCCTGCGGTGCAGGAGAGGCTACGCCGGGTCATAATCGAAAACCTTGACTTTGAGCATTTGATTAAGACTTATGACCGGGAAAACGCCTTATTCTACTGTAATCCTCCGTATGTTGAAACCGAAAAATACTACCGCGCACGGTTTCAAGAAAGCGACCATAAGCGGCTGGCCGATGCGCTGCACAACATCAAGGGCCGCTTCCTGCTGTCCTACAATGATTGCCCACAGGTGCGGGAGTTGTATGCCGACTGCATTATTGAGCCTGTTTCGCGGCGTAATACGCTGTCTGCGCAAAGTGTGGACGGCTACAAAGAAGTCCTTGTTCGCAACTATGAATTATAACGGAAAGCGTTATATCCTACCAAAATGAAGACGCCCCGCTAAAGATTATTTTAGAATGGTCGCAGGGGCGATAAGGTGATAAAAAATCATCTCTCCCGCTTGTTAGGTGAAAGACGCTGGACACAGGCGCGACTTGCACGAGAAACAGGCATCCGTCCGTCGACCATTTCCGCCTACTATAACGAACTGGCGGAGCGCATCAGTTACGAGCACATGGATCGCATTTGCGAAGCTCTCGACTGTGATGTAAGTGATCTTCTGGAACGAGTGCCTTCTCGGCAGCGCAAAACGGGCAAAGACCTAATCTTAGAACAGCACGGAAACCGAAAAACTAAACAATAAGCGGGAAACAAAAAAGGCGTTTTAGAAGTGTTTAAATACCTCTAAAACGCCTTTTTTGTTATTAAAATTTGAGCGGAAATCCTGCTATTTCTTTTTCATTTTAAAAGCAAAGTCTTTTCAATTTTTTTGCAAAGCAACACCAAGTTCGGGGACTTCCCGAAGATTTTAACGTTTTACACAAAGTGAACGTTAAAAATTTAGACAAAATGTGAAGGAGACTGCTTTATGGAACACAAAAAGACTATGCTGGACTACATTGCCGACTGCCCGGAGTTTATCCGCAACAATGTCGCCGACAGCGCTGCGCTGACAAAGCCCCTTGTGGATGAGTATGTAAGCGGCGGCTACAAGAACATCTGGATCGTTGCGTGCGGTTCTTCCTCCAACGGTTCGCTCTGCGCGCGGCAGTTTATCCGCCGCCACCTGAAGTGCGAGGTCAAGATCGTCACCCCGTTTCATTTTGTATCCAGCGAGAATGATTTCAGCGAGACGGATATGGTCGTTGTCGTCAGCCAAAGCGGCTACAGCCTGAACGCGCTGGACGCCATCAAGGTCATTGAGGCAAAGGGCCGCCGCTGCATCGGCTTGACCGGCGATGTCAACAGCGATCTGGGCAAGGTGTGCGATGTTGTCGCCAACTACGGTGTCGGGCGCGAAACGGTCGCGTATGTCACCCGCGGTGTCACCACGCTGGCACTTTTCTTTATGCTGTTTGCCGTGGAGGCTGCTGTCCGTCTGGGCATCAAAACCGCTGCCGAGGGCGAGGCTGTCAAGCAGCAGCTGCTGAAAGCCGCCGACATCAACGCCGCCGTACAGGCACAGACCCCTTCCTTTATTAATGAACACTACCGTCAGCTGTCTGGCATGACTAATGCCTATGTCTGCGGTGTGGGTGCCAACCTCGGCACCGCAAGCGAGGGCGCACTGAAATTCGGCGAGACCGTCAGCATCCCCACCGCTGCCTATGAGGTCGAGGAGTACATCCACGGCCCCAACATCCAGATGACCCCCCGCTACAGCGTATTTCTGATTGACGGCGGCGAGGGCACGGAGCGCATCCACCGCATTTTTGAGGGTACCAAAATCGTGACGGATAACGCCTTCCTGCTGACGCGCTGCGCCGATTACAAAGACGAGCACAATGTTATGTATGTGCCTATGGATGTGCCGGAGGAAATCACCCCGCTGTGCTGGCTGCCCTTCTTCCAGATGACGGCCTGCCGCCTGACGGATGATCTGGACCGCTGGAACAAGCATCCGCTGCAGCGCGCGATGGAGAAGTTTGTTTCCTCCAAGAGCGCCAACTATGTCAACAGCCCCTTCAGTGAAGACACGCCGGGCCGCGCGTAAGAGCGATGGCGTGGATATCTGCTGTATTTTTCTGTCTGGGTGCTGCGGATACCTTGTTAGGTGATCGGCTGGGGTTAGGCAGCGCATTCCGGCAGGGCTTCGCCGCCGTGGTGGATCTGCTTCTGCTCATGACCGGCTTTATGGCGCTGGCACCGTGGCTGGGGACCCATCTGGTCCCGGTTATCACGCCGGTGTTTTCCGCCGTGGGCTGTGACCCTTCCCTGTTCGCCTCACTGTTTTTGAGCTGCGATGCAGGCGGTGCTGTGCTGGCCGCGCAGATCGCACAGGAACCGGCAGCCGGGCTGTACAACGGTTTGATCGTGGCGGCCTTTCTCGGTTCCACGATCAACGGTACGATCCCACTGGCGCTGGGCTGGCCGCACAGCTGCAGCTGGAGCCTGCCTCCGTCACCAGTCTGGTTGTGACCACCGCCAACTGCATTCCCACATTGCTGAGCCTTGATACGTTGGAGGAACGCGGCATCACGCTGAACACTGCCTATGCCGTAGTAGCTGCTTACAGCGTCGGCGATTTTCTGGCATTTACCCTGCAATTCAGCCCTGCACACGCACTGCCGATGATGGCAGGCCGCCTTTTAAGCGGCTTGCTGGCAGTGGTGCTCTGCCTGAAAACAACACCCAAAACCACCTGAGTAAACACCCCCAACGGGCAGCTAAAGCCCGTTGGGGGTGTTGGTGTTTTCCTATATCGTTCCCTGTGAGCCGCACGCATGTCTATAATGCGAGAATCTGTCTCTTATACACATCTGACGCT
>ENA-OYZM01000237-OYZM01000237.1-human-gut-metagenome-genome-assembly--contig:-NODE-237-length-19592-cov-5.721708_pt1 | contig 19592 bp, 20 predicted proteins | sample MGYA00243291_ERZ653477 | MGnify/ENA primary metagenome ERZ653477 (study PRJEB26926, sample SAMN06165024) | human gut metagenome | biome: ENVO:00009003; feature: ENVO:2100002; material: ENVO:00002003... | reverse complement strand
CGAGATCAGCCTCGGTCTCGTGGGCTCGGAGATGTGTATAAGAGACAGGAGCATGTCCAGAAAAAGAATTATAAAAATGGACGAATGAAGGTCTGTCAATTCATGGCGCTTCTTGAGCAAATGCGGATTGAAGAATGGGAATATGATCACGATACTGCGTATGGTCGTGTCGATTGTGTTGGCATATATCGTTATACCATGTATTGGTATTATTCTGCAAGTTCAGTGAAGGCGTTGAAAATTTCTACGCATGTTGAGGGAATATATAGGAACTCTGTATATAACAAAACGGATCCGAAGAAAAACGTTGTTGGTAAAGGGAAAATCGACGCAAACACTGAGTTTAGAATTGGAATGGGCTTGTTTCATAATCCATTTGGCGATGATGGGCACTTTGCAGTATATGTTGGTAACTATTTCCCCGGATATGAGAATGCTGTTATTGAATCTGTATATGGTGGCGTAATAATTCGCGAATTATCCGAATCTGAAGCAATAAACGACCCATTTACGCATTATGGCTACATGAAAGGAATTGACTACACAAATTAAATCAGGAGAATAATAATGCATTTTAAAACAATCGCACTCGTTTTAGCAATTTGTACAACGCTGATGGAGCTGTTTCCATTTTCAAATGCCGCTGTGTGTAAACACTGCAACACGAGCAATAACGAGTGCTTCGTTGATACATTCGGCATTACTTATTGCAATGGTGTCCTTGTCTCTTATCCAGAGCAGCTTGAACTGACGAAATATTATGTAGATACTCGTTGCTGTGCGATAGGTGAGGGTGCTTTTTCTGAAAATGACTTTTTACAAGATGTATTTATCCCTGATGGTGTGATTGTGATTGGCGACAACGCATTTGAAGGTTGTAGCCGATTATCTACAGTGCATCTTCCGGATTCATTGTTAATTATCGGTTCAAATGCCTTCACGCTATGTACTTTATTGGAAGATATTGATTTGCCATTGAACCTTCACAGCATTGGGTGGCAAGCATTTTGTGACACATGGAGTCTTAAAGAAGTAGCTTTCCCTGAAACACTAAGGTTTGTTGGCGATGAAGCTTTTGCATATTCTGGTGTAAAAGAAGTTTTCGTACACTCTATGTATATTCAGTGCGGATATGATGTGTTTACGCCAGATTCGTTGGAAGCAGGAGACAACCTGATGCTGCACTTCCGGGAAGATGTATTCTCTGAAGAAATTGGCGATGTTTCCGCATGGATTGAGGAAATACAGCAAGTTGATGGAATAACGGTCATCTTTGATATTCCTGCAAATTAAACATTCCAAAGATGATTCATTTTGATCTTCCCTGAGTAGAATGCTGCTGCGAAATTACATTCTTCAAAGGAAGCTTGGTGGATAAATCCTGCTTTCCATCATTGACGATAGCGGCGTGCGCGGATGCAGAGCGTTGACACCGACGCCCAGTTTGTGTATAATGAAAACGGATTGCGGGTGAAAAAAACAGTAAATGGGGTGGTAACGGACTATACCCTGCATGGGAAGAATGTTGTGCATATGAAGCGCGGCGACGATGAGCTGCACTTCTTCTACGATGCGCAGAACCGCCCGGCGGTGGTAGTGTACAACGGCACGGCGTATGCTTACGTCAAGAACTTGCAGGGCGACATTGTAGCACTTCTGAACGGAGCGGGAAATGTTGTTGTCAGCTATGCGTATGATGCTTGGGGTATGCCGATTGGCAAAAGTGGTTCGATGGCGGAGACGCTGGGGACGCTCAACCCGTTTAGGTATCGCGGGTATGTGTTTGACGAGGAGACGGGGCTGTACTATCTGCGGAGTCGGTACTATAATCCGGGGTGGGGACGGTTTGTTAATGCGGATAGCTACATTGGTAAAATGACAATGCTCTCTCATAATTTGTTTTTGTATTGTCATAACTCTCCAATTTTTAGAATAGACGCCTCTGGTTGTGAAGATACAACGCCAGCCCCGACACCAAGTGCATTGCCCCAGGAAACACCTCTTCCGACACCACGACCGTCCAGACCTGAGAACTGGAGAGATATATTCACTAAATTGGAAATCCAAAATGCAATTTCCAATGCAGTACGAAAAGTAACAGAAGCAATGAATGATGTTGCGATGTATAGAGAGGCGCAACAAATGATTGCTTTAGGGCATGGTAGAGTTTGGTTAAAAGGTGGTGGCAGTTTCACATATATCTCGGAAGAAGAGTATAAGAACCCGTCTTCATAAGCGATGAAGCAGCACAGCGGCACCTGCAATGCGGATCATTGCTTCCTCAATTGAAACTAAAATTTCAAACTCCTTTGCGAGACGGCGAGCAGCATTCATCCAGCCAAAGGTGCGTTCGACAATCCAGCGCCACGGAAGTTTTACCCACTCATGAGGCTTAATTTTCTCGGAAATGTCCACTCGGCGCTGGAGCTGCTGCTGTACTTCGGCGATAAACGTGCCGCGATAGCCTGCATCGGCACAAAAGGCTTGAATTGACGGATACTTTTCGCAGGCTTTCTGCGCCGCCAGAATGCCCGATTTCGTGTCGTGGATATTGGCAGCATGAACCACGATGCTCAGCAAGTTACCCATTGTGTCTACGACGGCATGCCGTTTGCGCCCTTTTGTTTTTTCCTCCGTCGATGCCGCACGCTTCGTTGTCCGCAACCGTTTTTACGCTTTGCGAATCAATTAGCGCATAGTGCGGTTCGGCACTTTTCCCCGCATCTTTACGAGTTTTTTCAACCAGATGAGCGAGAATTTTCTCCCACAATCCCGACTTTTCTCCACGGCTGAAAAAGCTGTACACCGTTTGATACGGCGGAAAGTCATGCGGAAGCTGACGCCACTGACAGCCGGTCTTTACAATGTACAGCACGGCGTTTGTCAGTTCGCGCTTGCTCCACTTCCGATTCCGCATTCCCGAATACAGTGGCTCTATTTCTTCCCACTGGCTGTCTGTCAAGTCCGTCGGGTACGGCTTGCGCCCTGCTCTTACTTCTTTCATGCTGCTATTATACCATGTTTTACTTATGAAGACAAGCTCTAATAGTGCGGCTGCACGATCCCAACCCATTGCGACCACGGAATCAGTTTCTCCATGATTCCCAGAAACTCTTTCTTCTTCGTTGATGCCTGCCCCAGCTCGTCGCTGATCAGGCTCATCGTCAATTGCTTCTTCACCTCTTTATTATACATCTTTCACGACATTTTGGCTGTTCTTTCTTTGTGCGGGATTGCCCTAAAAAAGCATACAAAGCATTTCAATTCACGCCCCTCCGCGAGGGGCGACGCTGGCGCGGCGCTCCTGGCATCGCGCGGGAAATTTTCAATTCACGCCCCTCCGCGAGGGGCGACTGTAAGCCATTTTTACTCCTTTCTGCTGCCATCGTTTTTCAATTCACGCCCCTCCGCGAGGGGCGACATGGGCGTGAACACTACTTCATCACGCAGTCCCTTTCAATTCACGCCCCTCCGCGAGGGGCGACCGAAAAAGCAGGAAGAGCCGCTTGACGGGCAGATTTTTCAATTCACGCCCCTCCGCGAGGGGGCGACGTAATGCGTTATATCAAAGATGCACTTAAAGATTTTCAATTCACGCCCCTCCGCGAGGGGCGACTCGCCCTCCACCAGATAGATGACGCGCCCGGACGTATTTCAATTCACGCCCCTCCGCGAGGGGCGACTGCGAAAGCGAGCGGCGGTCTGGATCACATTCTGATTTCAATTCACGCCCCTCCGCGAGGGGCGACTTGGTGGTGGTCATGTTGATGCAACTCCTTTCTATTTCAATTCACGCCCCTCCGCGAGGGGCGACGGTGCTGGAAAGGTTATTGGTGAGTGTCGGATTATTTCAATTCACGCCCCTCCGCGAGGGGCGACAGCAGTCGATGCAGTACAATATGAGCATCCGCAAGATTATTTCAATTCACGCCCCTCCGCGAGGGGCGACGGCGGCGCAGATGTTTCAAGCGTTCCTCGGTTCTTATTTCAATTCACGCCCCTCCGCGAGGGGCGACGCGCTGGCGCAGAAACGAAGTATCAGCGCGACGTATTTCAATTCACGCCCCTCCGCGAGGGGCGACGGTATCGTGCCCTGCTGGAATCGCCGGGGAACAAATTTCAATTCACGCCCCTCCGCGAGGGGCGACGGGAATTGTTTGTTTTATCGCCATCAATGTGGTGATTTCAATTCACGCCCCTCCGCGAGGGGCGACGGCAAAAGATATGCAATTTCTGCAAATCTTTTGTTCAACCCTTACAAATCAGCATGGCTTAACAATAGTGCCACGCAATTTGTCGAGATTATTTTGGTAATATTTCATAGAATCATCGCTTGAATTTTGACATCACACCGCGCGAGACGGTCGGCCATTCATGTATGATTCACATGCGCTGAAAAGAGTGTTTTCAGCTTCCGCTATAACATCAGCAGTTCTCCAGCTTCAATGCGCGCAGTGCAACCAAGCACATCAATGCGCTCCTTGTAACTGTTGCCAAGGCGATAGAAGCGAACGGAGTCATGTTCTGCATCAATTGTCGCTGCCAATTGCGCCTTGAGCGCCGTCAGCTGTGCTGCATCAAGCAGGACTTCAAATACAGAGTTCTGAACACGCCGTCCATAGCGTTCGCAGAGTTTCGCTACACGCCTAAGCCGCGCTGCTCCCGCTTCGGTTGCTGTATTCACATCATAAGTAACAACAACCAACATTTTTTCACCTCCAGACAAACGGCGGATAGCAATCAAGATCCCCGCGCAAGACACGCGCCAGCATCATGGCCTGTACATAAGCAATCAGCCCTACTTGGATTTTTTCTCCGAGATACGGATGCGTGATTTCTTCCTGCTTTCGGTCACGCCATGCGGTAAGTACCGTTTTGCGCCCGCGCTCGTTCAGCATAACAGCCAGCGAATCGTACTCAAAGTCCTTATCCGTCAGCTGACGTTTGTTGAACAGCGACAGCGCCAGCCGGTCGCACAGCGGCGCTCGGAACTCTTCCAGCAAGTCCAGCGCCAGCGACGGCCGTCCCGGTCGAAGCGTGTGCAGCCATCCAGCCGCTGGATCTAAGCCTACCGTTTCAAGTGCCGCTTGAATGTCCCGCGTTTGCAGCGTGTACATAAACGACAGGACTGCATTCACTTCATTGCGCGGCGGTCGTCTGCTGCGCTCCACAAACTGGAAGGGGCATTGTGGGGAAATCATGTCGTCAAAATGCGCAAAGTAGCATTTTGCGGCAGCTCCTTTGATGCCGCGCATTTGGTCAACACCTGCGCATGTCTCCAGCTGTGCTGCATACTGGCTAATAGACTGGCAGGCTGCTCGAAGACTCTCTGCTGTTGCCGCATCCTGCGTCCGTGCCGTGCGCATCAATACATTTTTCTCGTTGAGCAGCTTTCCCACCAGGAGGTTCTGCACGAATTTCATGCGGAAGTCATCATCATCCAGCGCTTGATACTGCTTTTTTCTCAGCAGCACATTGCCGCTGACCGGCCTGCAAATGCGGCTGTAAAAGCGTCCATTCGACGATAGGAACGTCAGCGTAATCCCGTGCTCAGCGCAGAAACCAATCAGCGGTGTGGAGACTGTCATTTCCCCAAAGCACACGATTCCGTCCAGCATTACCGCTGGCACGCTTGCTTTCTCTTCGCCGCCAATTTTCACGCAGATATTCTCGTTGCGGCAGAAAAGATAGCTGTCTGGCGTTGTCACATAGAGGGTTTCCAGTAATTTTTTCATTCCGTCTCCACCCTCTCTGCTTCAAGAAGAAGCGCCTTGCAATATTCCTTCGCGGATGTTTTTACCTTCGGCATACAGTATTCCTGCATCGAGCAACGTTTGCATTTCGGGCCGTAAACTGCCGACGGAATCAGCATTTCGCGGCGGACTTTCCAGAGTTTCTGCACAGTCTGCCGTACCTGTTCACGCAGCGCTTCATCAAGTTCCACATCCACTCTGCGATGCGCGGTAATGTAGAACAGCGCGCCCGCCGGGATCGTCGTGTGATACATTTCCTCTAAGCACATCGCCTCCGCGCAAAGCTGAATCTTGTATTCTGATTCATCGCGTATCTTCCCATGCTTGTACTCCACCGGCAGCAGCCGCACCGGGAAATCCACTGCGGGAATCGTGCAGCCGTTTTCATCCCGCACCGCTTCAATGCAGTCGCATTTTCCGCTGATTTGCATTTTGTCCGAAAAGACACTGTTCTCGTAGAGCTTCACGAAATCGCCGCGCCGCTCCACGCGCTGTGTATGAACCCGTTCATGCTCGGCGCGACCTTTCGCCGTCTCGACATTTTCTACCCATACACGTTCATTCAGCAGCAGCGCGGCGCGCCGCAGACAGTAATCTGCCTGCGACAGCCACGATAACGGAAGATACTCCTGCTCGTCATCCACGGGTAAACCAGCTTTCTCCCTGCGGCAGTTCATCCCAGACAATTTCCCCATAAGGATTGCTCAAAAAGCCCATCCGTACCCCCGCAGGCACCTTATCCAGCGCCACCTTTGCTTCATAGTCACGATAATTGCGGGGGAAATCCACCTTCTTCTGCACCGTCACCAGTTCAAAGAGTTTATGCGCCGGTGCACAGCCCAATTTGGCTTGACGTGCGCGCTGTTCAGGATTCGTATCCGTTCCTTCGTGCTTGAAGATGATGAGCGGAGAAACGACCTCCATTTCGCCCTTGCTCGCCGAACGGTCATGCTCATACATGTTGAGAATCGCCTCAAACAGCGCCTTCATATCAGCTTCATCGAATCCCGTTTCCGCTGCAAGATTCGCGCTGATGAAGCCACGCACCTCATACAGACCAAAGGGGATAATCTGCTTGCGTCCCATCGTGCGCAGCTTATCTTCAGACGCTTCCTGTTCCGCTTTCTCATATTCCTCGTAGGATTTGTCATTTCCGCCCAATGCCGCCGCCATGCGCGTGATGGATATGTCCAGCGGCAGTACCGAATCCAAACTCTTGCCGAAAGCAAGTTGAACAGGACCGCGGACTTGCCCCGCATTGGGGCCAGTAGACATCACAGCCCCAAAGGTGCGCACATCGTAGAAGAGTTCACACGCTTTTTTGCGTGCCGCATAAACCGGATTTTTTTCTTTCGCACCTTCAATCCCCGCTTCGCGCTTTGCCAGCGCAATCTGCTTATTCAGATTCACCGCCTTCTGCACGAAAATCCCCATGCCCGGCACGCCCGGATAAGCAATCTCAATATAGTTGCGAATGCGGCGTTTCGTGGCCACGTCGGTGATAAATCCCTGCATGGTCTGCGGGTCAATCCGGGGCATGTTGCCCATATCCGGGTCGCCGTTCGGGTTGGCATTGGTGCAAGCAACATAGTACATAAATTCGTAACGGTTCTGCAGTGCCATTTTCTTATTCCTCCTCGTCCGTTTCTGCCGCAGCTTTCTGTTCTTTCTTCAATTTCCGCAGTTCATTGAGTCTCCGATTCAACTCCGCTGTCATTTGGCGATACCCCAGCGCAAAGTAAGCCTGCTGCTCCAAGTTCAGCATGGTGGGGATCTCCCCAATGTCACAAGTCACCTTATCCAGCATTTCCAGATACATTTTCAGATAGTCGCCCTTGATTTTGTCCTGGTGCGGTACGGAGAGAATTGACAGCTGCCCCAGCACCAGCGCTGGCATCTGACAAGCAGATGCATAGTAGCGCTGTACAATACCTGCCTGAACATCTCTCATTGCAAACTGCTGCATACTCGCATACACGGCGACCCACGCGCCGCAGCGGTATGCAACATTCGTATTTTCCGCCTGATACATAGCTTCTATCACGCCTTCCTTTCGATTGTTTTTCCGAATCAGCCATACTTTCAGCCATTGGCAGCACATTGCATCGGGCACGGGCGCATGTTTATCTTCTTCGCTGGCACTGGCCATTTGATTGCGAATGTATCGCAGCGCACGAACCGCCACGGAATCCGGCAGCATACTGTCCGTCAAGATTGCGTGCAGCACCGCTGGCGTAATTCCTGAAAGCTCCTTGTCCATCCGCTTGAAAACGTTCTTTTCGCTCTTTTGCAGCGGCATCAGACGAATCATCATTGCTTTCAGCGAATTAATTTTTGTGAATCCCGTTCCAGCGAGATCGACCATTTGCAAGTCATTGCGCCATTGCTGGATGCTCTCCTCCAGTTCGCCGTAATTCCCGTGGTCGTAGCTGCGAACCATGACACGCCCTGTAACGCCGGACAGCAGGAGGATGTAATACTGCGTGCTGGCTGGAATCGCGGTTGTCGCTGCTCCGCTTTCAATGCTCTCGATGCGTTTGGCTGCAATATCGCGTTTAGCATCAGGATTTGACGGTGCTTCTACCGTTTCATCAAATTCTTCATCGTCGTCGTATCCATCATCATCTTCCGTCTGCTGTTCTGTTCCCTGATTCTTAGGATCGCCATCCAGTGCTTGCTGCATCGGGTCGCATTCCGCAGGAACATAGCAGTCAAACCAATGGACAAAGCGCATTCCCGCCAACGTTGGCGAAAGTGTTTCGCTTGACATGAGATGGTCAAGCGCCGCTTTCACCGCGTCAATTGCTTCCGAAGAAACAGGCGCATTCGCCGATTGCTTTAGCCCGTACGAGCAAAATGCTGGCTTGTCAAAGCAAAACAAAGCGTCACCGCGTCCATGTCCGCCGACTTGCAAGAGTCCCTTAATTGGCGGCAGGGTAGCAACCGGCATCGTTTTTTCTCCAGTAATCAGGCACAAGCTTTCTGCCGCGCCATGCTGCGCGAACTGCTGACGAAACTCCCGCCACCATTCCTGCACCTCCGGAATTTCGACAATAGGCGTTCCTGCAATTTCAAATGAAACGCGGTCTGATGGCTTCAGCTTCAGCCGCAGCAGTTCCTGCCGTACCTGTTCGCAGGAGGTTTCGTCCTCCAGCAAATGCATGCAAACTGACAATTCAGGTACTTTCTGCGCTGCCTGCTGAAGAGAAGCAAGAAAGTATTGATGCTTAAGCGTGTTGTCTTTCGGCTTTTTGCCTTCCTCTCTTTGCTCAACTTTGCTTTCCGGCGTATCTTTCCAAAAAACAACCTCGTATTTTTCTACCAGCACATTGCACTTGTCTTTGCCATTCGCCAAGCTGCCAATGTCAGGGCAAAAGTATTCATCCTCGCCGTCCTGCCTCACGCCAAGGAACGTGCCATTCGCGCCAAGGCAAACCCATGCCTTTACCGTCTTTTTCACCATGCCCGGAGGCGGCAGCAGCTGGTAACGCATGGCATAATCGTACAGCGGTCTCAGCATATCGCATCCCCCTTCAGGACTTCCGGGCTATCATAGGGCGGCACTTCAATGACGCCCTGCTTCATCACCGCATGATACAGGGACAGCCTTGTCCGCGTTTTCTTGCGAACCTCCGCGTCATGCAGGTCAAAAATGTCGTACACCATCAAGCCCAAATCCATGTCTTGCTGAATCGGCTTTTCGTTCGGGTCACTTTCAGAAAAGTACGCAACGCATTCCCTTAAGCCGAGCGCAGGCTGGCAAAAGCACTTGCCACCTTTAATTCGCCGTTCAGCCTGTGCATACAGCTGCTCCACCGTACCATGATAATCCGGCCGCGGCACAATCTGCGCGGTAATGCGGTAGCGGACATCATACAGGAAAACCGTTTGCCGCGGTGTTCGCTTGTCTGGATCATTTGTGTCAATTGGTTGCATGTCATTCCCTAACTTGTCTTTCACTTCATTGCGCCTGACGCTGATATAGCGAATCGGCTTCAGCGCCTCAATTTTTGTCACCATCCAAAAAAATTCTGTCCTTTTGCTGTAAATACTTGACAGTATGCCTCGTGCTGCTGATGGTGTTGGGACTGCCTGCGAAAGCCTTTCTACTTTCGTTGTCGGCGAAGTGAAGCACGCCAAGTCACCCCAAACGGTCACTGAAATCTCCATGATTTTTCATCACCTCCATGTTCTTCTCTCTGCCAAATCAGCAGAGAGGATAGCATTATCTTTGTACTATTTCAATTCTCAGCTTGTTAGCCTATCAGTGTTTCAAGCTGTCAGTACAAATATAATGTAAATCGAATGAATTGTCAATGGCAAATCTGGTATATAAGCATTTTTTCACCATATTGGGAGGTCGTTTTTCAACTGCATCCCCGTATCCATATGATAATCATCCTTCCTGCGAAGCACCCAATAGCCGGATGGCTGCCTGCTCTCATTCCGCCTACCCGCAAAATACAGCTGCTCTGCGTAACGGCTGAAGTCATCATTCGCATATGCCGTCACGCACAGCTTTGCAGCTTCATGCATCCACTTCGCCGTCACGCCGTTTTCCAAGGCTTCTTCCTTCAGCTTCTCAAACAGCTTGTTTTCAGGTTCATATGGCACAAGCACCTGCACGCCATCATTCTTGATGATGCGATAGTGTTTCTCAGCTCCTGCATAATCCTGGTTTTGGACGGCCTCGCTCAGTTCCTTCTTCCCTTTCAACTTCCAAAAGAGCTTCTGATAGTAGCGCTGAATGTCGCTCGGATTCATCAAGTCAATCGGTTTCTCAATATGCAATGCACTAACCAGCATTGCCGCCTTCCTATACCAATTATCCGGATACAGATTATCTTCATCCGGAAGGAATACAAGCACTTGCCCGCCTTCGGGATGGCGGCCGTTTCGATTGCATCTTCCTGCCGCCTGAATGATTGATTCCAGCGGGGCCAGCGCGCGGAAAACGCTGTCAAAGTCCAAATCCACCCCCGCTTCGATGCACTGCGTCGCAACCACACGGCAAGGCAAGCCGTCGCGCAGCCGCTTTTTGACTTGCTCAATCACGACGCGCCGATGTGCCGGACACAATTCCGTCGTGATGTAGAATACTGATTCCGTCTCACATACCAATTTCAGCGCATCGAACAGCTTCTTCGCGTGCTTTTTCATGTTCACAATGGTGCAGATGCTCCGCTGTGCCGCCATTTTCTGCGCAATTTCTTCCCACGAGATTCTCTCATTCGGCAAAACTCGCCATGTCACCTGAACGCGGCGAAGTTGCTGATACATATCGGCATGGTTCGGACAAATCTCCGTAGCATGCCAAGTAAGATTAGGGATTGATTGATAATCCGGCTGTGTCGCCGTAGAAAAGAGCATCGTCACATTTTTCTTCGGCAGATTGCAAAGCGCCTGAATGGTTTTGAGCGTCGCAGGAAACAATTCTGCAGACAAGCTCTGCGCTTCATCGAAAATGATTACAGAATTCGCCAACCGATGCAGTTTCCGAAGATTCGGGGCTTTTGCCGCAAACAGCCCCTCGAAAAATCGCACGGATGTGGTCACAATGACTGGCATATCCCAGCGCTGTGCAAACTTTCGCTGCTCTTCTGTCAGCTGCCGTTGGCTATGATCTTCCAGCAAAACGTCATCCCCAAGGATTTTCCGATATTCAATTGCATTCTGTTCCGTCAGCGTAATAAACGGCAGCACAATGATGATTCGCTGCTGACCATTCTTGCGGCATTGGCGCAGCGCAAAATGCAGCAAGGCCAGCGTTTTTCCTGTGCCAGTAGGCGCTGTCAGGGTGTAAATCCCCGGCGCATGATCCCCCGCCCTGCCGCACGTTTCAAACAACACATTCCGCAGTGCATTGAGTTTTTTATCAGCTGTTGAGTTTCTTGCTAATTCCGCCCGATGCGCATTTAAGCGCTCCAGCCAGTTTTCCGCATCACATTTCGGCGGTTCCGGGATGATTTCTCCATCCTCTTCCGCTGATGCGGTGTAATCTGCATCCACCAAGCAAGAAAGCAGCATTCGCGACCAAAGCATCCGTTCTTCTTCCCCAAGCGTCATGATCTTAGGTTCAGGACATTCCCACTGCGGAAGTTCTTCATGAAATATCTCCGCAAGCACACGGTAATTTTCTTTTCCTGTTAATGCAACCTCCTTTCCATCATTGCCTTCCAACCACTTTTGCTCTGTCATGCATTCACGCAGCGAATACTTCAGCTGGTCGTAGCAGAGCAGCGTTCCATGATGTGCATTGATTGCCTCTAAAATGGGCGCGTAATTGGTACTTGCAATCTCCTTACTTGTGCATTTATGTGTAGCAATCAGAAACCACCGCAAAAACGCAGCGCTCACCCTTGCATGGTCTACTCTGGATGCGTTTCCTTCCAAAACATCTTGGAATTTATCTGTGAGCTTGCCAGCATCATGAACCGTTCCGGCCATTTCCGCTTCTTTTTCCATGCCCAGTTGTCTTCCATACTCTTTGCTCAATTCTCCCACCGCGCAAAGATGTTCCTTCACCTCCACCTGCTTGCGTCCGGGACGCTTTGACTTCGCGTACCACTTCTTCATAGTATCTCTCCATCTTCATATTAAATTTGAACGGTTGAACTTCATATTTAGTGTACATAAGTTCCTCTATTTTGTCAATACTCTCAATGGTAAAATTTTAAGGCAACACCGCACAAATGAGGTACCGGTCACTGGCACCATATCCCCCCGATATATTCACCAATTTCCCTACAAATCAATCCGAGTAATAGCAAAAGGCTCTGCCGTTCTTCCTTCACGGAAGTCAGCAGAGCCTTTTTCATCCTATAAAGTTATATTCCAGCACCCGCAAGCCATTTGCGCCATCCGACACATCAGAATAGCACGAACGCCGCGGCTGCTATCATTTTGCTATCAAACAGGCAATCCTGTTTTGAAAAAGTGCGTGTTTTCAAGGTTTTGCAGCCTTTCTGGTATTATTCCCACTCAATGCTCGCCGGCGGCTTGGTCGTCACGTCCAGCACGACGCGATTCACATGCGGCACCTCATTGACAATCCTTGCGGAAATCGTGCGCACGACGTCGTACGGGATGCGCGCCCAGTCGGCGGTCATGAAGTCGTCCGTCGTGACCGCGCGGATGGCGACGGTGTAGTCGTACGTCCGCTCGTCGCCCATGACGCCCACGGAGCGGATGCCAGTCAGGACGGTGAAATACTGGTGGATATCGGCGTCCAGACCGGCCTTGGCGATTTCCTCGCGCAGCACCGCGTCGCTCTCGCGGACAATCTCCACCTTTTCCGGGGTCAGGTCGCCGATGACACGAATCGCCAGGCCGGGGCCGGGGAACGGCTGACGCCAGACAAGATCGTGCGGGAGACCCAGCGTTTCGCCCAGCGCGCGCACTTCGTCCTTGAACAGCATCCGCAGCGGCTCAATCAGCTGTGTGAAGCCGAGTTCCTTGGGCAGGCCGCCGACATTGTGGTGGCTCTTGATGACCGCCGCGCCCGTCGCCTGACCACTCTCGATAACGTCCGGGTAAATCGTGCCCTGCGCGAAGTAGTCCAGCTTGCCGAGCTTTTCGGATTCCGCCTTGAATACTTTCAGGAAGTCACGGCCGATAATCTTGCGCTTCGTTTCGGGGTCGGAAACGCCCTTCAAGTCCTCATAGAAGATTTTGCTGGCGTCGGACGCAACCAGACGCACGGGGAAAGTGTGCGTGAACACATTCACCACCTGCTCGGTTTCGCCCTTGCGCATGAAGCCGTGGTCAACGTAGACGCAGGTCAGGCGGTCGCCGATGGCCTTATAAATCAGCGCCGCCGCGACGGAGGAGTCCACGCCGCCGGAAAGTCCCAGCAGCACCGTGCCCTTGTCGCCCACGATTTCGCGGATGTTGGCAATCGCCGTCTGCGCGTAGGTTTCCATCGACCAGTCGCCCACGCAGCCGCAGATATTCAGGAAGTTTTCGATGACCGCGCGCCCCTCGTCGGAGTGGGTCACTTCCGGATGGAACTGCACGCCGTAGATGCGCCGGTCGTCGTTCGCCATCGCCGCAACGGGGCAGTTCGTGCTGTGCGCAATCGGGTGGAAACCAGCCGGGCACTTCTTCACCTGATAGGTATGGCTCAGCCAGCAGGAGGAAGCATCCGACATGCCGGAGAGCAGGCTCGTCTTATCGTCCATCGTCACGGTGATTCGGCCATATTCGCGCTGTGCCGCCTTTTCCACCGTGCCGCCCAGCAAATACGCCGTCAGCTGCATTCCGTAGCAGATGCCCAGCACCGGCACGCCCAGCTGATACACGCCCTCGTCGCAGCGGGGTGCATCCTGTTCCAGCACGCTCGCCGGGCCGCCGGAGAGAATCACGCCCACGGGGTTCTGCGCGCGAATCGTCTCCAGGCTCGCGTCATAGGGCAGGACGCAGGAATACACATGGCATTCGCGCACGCGCCGCGCAATCAGCTGCGTGTACTGTCCGCCGAAATTCAGAATGACGATTTTCTGTGTTTCCGCCATTGATTGATTTCCTCCACTATTTCTTTCCCTGTTTCAAACTGAAAAGCAGCACCGAATTTTGATACGATGCTACCTTATATTGTGCCACATTTCCGCCGTGAAAGCAAGCCCCTGCACTGCTTTTTTTCCTGCCGGCTGATTAGTTTACACGTTAGCCTTACGTCGTTTCCTTTCATTGTTCCTTTCGGTGAAAATTTCGCCATATTTATCAGCTTTTTTCTTCTTTTGCCGCTTGACAAGGGCATTTTTCCGGGTTATAATACCCATATGCCTAACTGTTAAGCTAACAGGAAGAGAGGAATGCTTCATGTTTCGTCAGGATTGTTCGCACCATCTGCTTACGACCATTCTGCCTTTCTGGGAGAACCTGACCGATTGGGAGCGCGGCGGCTGGTTCGGCTATGTGAATCATGACCTGTCCGTGGAGCGCGGGGCACACAAGGGCTGCATCCTCAACAGCCGCATTCTGTGGACGTTCTCGACGGCGGCGCGGGTGACGGGCGATAAATCCCTGCTGCGCTATGCGCGCCATGCGTTCGCATTCCTGCCGCATTTTGAGGATACCGAGCGCGGCGGCGTGTACTGGTCGGTGACGGCGGACGGCGAGCCGCTGGACAAGACAAAGCACACCTATTGTCAGGCGTTCGCGATTTACGGCTTAGCGGCGTACATGCGCGCCATCGGCGAAAGCGACCCGGATTACGCCCCTGCGCGCGACAAGGCGATGGCGCTTTTCCGCCTGATTGAGACGAAATGCAGCGACGCGGGCGGCTACGGCGAGGCCTATGAGCCGGATTTCACCCCCGTCGGCAACGAGAAGCTGTCCGACAACCCGAAGCTGATGGAGCGCCACGAGACGGCGTCCCGCACGATGAACACGCTGCTGCACGTTTTGGAGGGCTATGCGGAATTATACCGCGCCATGCCGGACGAAGCTGTGCGCCGCGCCGGAGAAGTCTGCTTAGAGCGTTTCCTGAACGTGATGTACAATCCGGGCAAGCGCCGCTTGGAGGTCTTCTACGACCGCAACTACCGCTCTTTGCTGGACATGCAGTCCTTCGGGCACGACATTGAGGCCTCGTGGCTGATTTGGGACGCGGCAGAGACGCTGCTGCCCGAATCAAACCGCGCGCCGTATCTGCACATGTGCCTGACGCTGGCGGAAGCCGTCCGCGAACGCGCATTCACCGACCACGGCTTGGAGAACGAAGTCGTCGAGGGCAAAGTTGACCACACGCGTGTCTGGTGGGTACAGGCGGAGACGGTGCTGGGCTTTCTGAATGCCTATGAGCTGACGGGCGCATCCACTTGGCTGAGGCAGGCGGAAGCGCAGTTTGCCTACATCCGCCGCGCCTTTGTTGACCCGCGTCCGAACAGCGAGTGGTTCTGGTCGCTGTCCGAATCCGGCGTCCCGACGGACAAGCCGATTGTGGAAGAGTGGAAGTGTCCGTACCACAACAGCCGCATGTGCCTGCGGGTGATGGAACATCTGGCGTAATGTTCCATCGGCTATCGCGCTGATGCTTGCATTCATGCTGTTTTTACCTTTCTGAATGTGCTTTCGCCTTGCGCAGGGATTTCGCTCCTGCGGGAGCGACAAGGGGGCTTTGCGGTCGCCCCCTTGACCCCTTCGCCTGTACTCCCCCATGTTTCTTGAGTTTTATCGAAACTGCTTTTCGTTAGTGTACTTTCCATTTTCCAAAATACGGCATAAATCAACCGCAAATAACCACAGAAGTTCCTTTACCCAAGGATTCCCTTCCAAGCGAAATCCTTCCCCCACCTTGTAAGGGGCGCGCCTGCCCCAACGCAAATCGTCCCGAACCCTGACGCGCCAATCGAACGCGCGGGATTCTCCGTGCAAATGCGCACAGCCTCTTCCGGTGTCTGCCCGTAGCGCGCCATCAGGTTCTGGAACGCCTGCCGCATCAGCAGCACCGAGCCCGCCAGCGTGCCGTCGTGCAAACGCGCCTCGTGTCCGCGCACCGTGACCGCCTGCCCGCCTAAGGCGTATTCGCCGTCCGGCAAGCCCGCTGCTTCCATGCTATCCGTAATCGCAACGGCTTTGTCCACCCCCTTGCAGCGTAGAAGTACCTTCACCGCGTCGTCGTGCAGGTGAACACCGTCGCCGATGAACTCCGCGAACAGGCGGTCATCCGTCAATGCCGCGCCGGGAACGCCGGGTGCACGGTGCGTGAACGGCGTCTGTGCGTTGTAGGTGTGGGTGACGCGGGTCGCGCCCCAGTCCGCCGCCTGATGCACCTGTTCGTCGGTCGCTGCCGTGTGACCAATGGAAACGTGGATACCGTTCTCCGCCGCCTTGCGGATGAATGCTTCCGCGCCGGGCAGCTCCGGCGCCATCGTGATGACGCGCACTGCCTGAATGTCGCCGCCTGTCAGATCAAGGAACGCCTCCCAGCTCGGATGCAGAAAAAATGCCTTCCGCTGCGCCCCTGCCTTCTCCGGCGATAGGAACGGCGCTTCCATATGCACCCCCAGCACCCGTGCTGCGCGCTGCTCCGGCGTATCCATCACACGGCGGACGGCGGCAATCACCCGGCGCGTATCCTCCACGCTGGCGGACATGGTCGTCGGCAGGAACGCCGCAACGCCCTCCTGATACAACTCCCGTGCCATCTGGCGAATCGCCTCCTCGCCCTGCATCGTGTCATGCCCGCGGAAGGCGTGGATGTGCGCGTCAACGAACCCCGGCAGGACAAAATCCCCCTGCAGGTCTATCACAGCTTCGCCATCCAACGGCGCTAAGTCCTCGCCCATCGCTGTCACGCGCCCGGTCTCCACCCGGACGCACAGATTTCCCCAAAAATGACCATCCGCAAAGAACAGCCCATTCCGCATCAGCACCATCAACGCACCTCGCATTCATTTTCTCATGAAACTCTCATGCAATTATCATACCACAAAGAAGGGTTTTTTTCAATCGGCGCAGAATTTCTTATAGGTTGAAACCATGCGATTTTCGGATGAAAATGCGCCAAGACGCAGGCAGCGGGCGCAGGTGAATCCGAAAATTGCAAAAATGCGGGTATCCGCCGAATTTGTTGCGGTTTCTTCTTCATTTGTTCACATTAGGCTCAAATTCGGGGTGTATACTATGCTCCGAAAGCAAAGGAGGAAATCACCGATGTCCTTTTTCTCGAAGATGCAGAACGCCCTCGCGAACTGGATGCAGGGGCGCAACGGCCCGGATAATCTCGGCTTCACGGCACTCGTCGCCGCTATCGTTTTCAGTTTGCTTTCGCTGTTCCGCCTGCCGCTGGCGAGTTTCCTGTCCCTGCTGTGCTATGTGTATGCCCTGTGGCGGATGCTGAGCCGCAACGTCGCCAAGCGGCAGGAGGAAAATCGCCAGTTCATGGACAAGACGGGACACGCGCAGACGGAAATCCGGCAGTTTTTCCTGCGGCTCAAGGGCATAAAGACCTACAAGTATTTCCGCTGCCCGCAGTGCAAAACGCGCCTGCGCCTCAAGCGCGGCTGCGGTGAAAAACACGTCACCTGCCCCAAGTGCCAGCACAAGTTCGACGAAAGGGCGTAAACAATGTTCGGCTATGTCAGACCCTGTCTGGAATCGCTCGATGAGGCGCAGAAAAAGCGCTATCGGGCATGGTACTGCGGATTATGCCAATCACTGGGCGACCGCCACGGCTTTCGCGGCCGCATGACGCTCACCTACGACATGACGTTTCTGGCGATTTTCCTCTCTGCGCTCTATGAGCCGGCGGAAGCGCACGGGCAGATGCGCTGTCTGCCGCACCCGAAGGAAGCGCACGATTTCGTCCGCACGTCGATGACGGATTACGCTGCCGATATGACCATCGCGCTGGCGTATTTCAAGGCGCTGGACGACTGGCAGGACGACCGCTCCCTGCCGGGTGGGCTGACCGCGCAGCTGCTGAAAAAGCGTTACGAGGCGGTCAGCGCGGATTATCCCCGCCAGTGCGCCGATTTGGAGAAGAACCTGCGGGCGCTGAGCGAGGTGGAAGCGGCGCACAGCGATTCCCCCGACGCGGCGGCAAACTGCTTCGGGGCGCTGATGGCGTCGCTGTTCGTGCGCGAGGAGGATTACTGGTCGCGCACACTGCGGCTGTTCGGCGCGTCGCTGGGGCGGTTCATCTACATGGTGGATGCCGCCTGTGATTACGATGCCGACACGCGCAAGCACAGCTACAATCCCGTGCTGCTGATGGGGCGTCAGCCAGAGGATATGCGCGACGTGCTGACGCTGCTGCTTGGCGACGCCTCAGCGGCGTTTGAGTCGCTGCCTATCGTCTCCGATGCGGATATTCTGCGCAACATCCTCTATGAGGGTGTCTGGCAAAGCTACAACGAATCCCTCCACCGCCGCGCCGAAAAGCAGAAGAAGCACAGCGGCAACACAACCAAAGAGAATGGGGACGATTCCCCGGTGAAAGGAGGCTGACGAGCATGGTCACAGACCCGCGGAAAGTGCTGGGTGTATCCGAAACCGCCAGCCAAGATGAAATCAAGCGCGCGTATCGCCGCAAAGCCAAGGAGTGTCATCCGGATTTGCATCCGAACGACCCCGACGCGGCGAAAAAGATGAACGAGCTCAACGAAGCCTACGACATGCTGATGAACCCGGAGAAGTACGCCAACCGCCAGCAGCAGCAGAATCCGTATGGCGGCAGCAGTTACGGCGGAAATCCATACGGCTCTTACGGCGGCAATTCCTACGGCGGACAGCAGCAAGGCAATCCGTATGGTCAGCAGGGCGGCTATGACCCGTTCAGCGACTTCTTCGGCGGATTCGGCTACGGCAGCTACGGCGGCTATCAGACGCAAGTCAACCCGCCGCAGGAGCAGGCGGGCGATTCCGATCCGGTTCGCGCTGCCATCCGCGATATTCTCGCCGGACGGTACGCGTCGGCGTGTTCCATTTTGCAGAACGTCCCCAGCACGGGGCGGAATGCGCGCTGGTACTACCTGTCCGGCGTGGCGAACCACGGCGCGGGAAATCAGATTCAGGCACTGGAACACATGAAGCGCGCAGTGCAGCTCAGCCCGAACAATGCGACCTATCAGGCGCTTTTGCGGCAGTATCAGCAGGCAGGGCAGACGTATCAGACGAATGCGTCCGGGTACAACACTTGGGCGATGGATCCGTCGAAATTGTGCATGAGTTTGTGCTTTTTGCAGATGTTCTGTCCGCTTTGCTGCCGGTGCTAAGGTGCTGGCAAGCCCCTTAACTCGGTGGAATTTTCCTATGCTCCATGAATTTTATCGTTGCAAGGGTTTCGCCTCTGCGGAGGCGACCAAAGGGCTTTCCGATCGCCCTTTGGAAACC
>ENA-OYZM01000227-OYZM01000227.1-human-gut-metagenome-genome-assembly--contig:-NODE-227-length-19917-cov-5.454184_pt1 | contig 19917 bp, 14 predicted proteins | sample MGYA00243291_ERZ653477 | MGnify/ENA primary metagenome ERZ653477 (study PRJEB26926, sample SAMN06165024) | human gut metagenome | biome: ENVO:00009003; feature: ENVO:2100002; material: ENVO:00002003... | reverse complement strand
AGATATAGATGTTCACAGGGTTGACGTCAAATTCAACTCCGACGGCGGCGAAATCGAGGTTTGCAAAGACGGCTCGGGAATAGATTTTTCCGAAGAGCTTGCGAAAAAAGTCTTGTCCTGCGACGAGGTTTATATTCTTGTCGATTTGAAATCGGGAGCTTCCTGCGCCACCGCTTACGGCTGTGATTTAACATACGATTACGTTAAAATCAACGGCGATTACCGCACCTAATGCTTACTGAAAAGCTTAGTGCTTTAGGAGAAAAATATGGAAATATCAAATATATCAAATTCCGAACGCTCTGAAATTCTTGTTCAGGCGTTACCCTACATTCAAAAATATCAAAACAAAACAGTCGTAATAAAATACGGCGGAAATGCTATGATAAATGAGGAACTCCGTGACGCCGTAATGACCGATATAGTTCTTCTTCGCTCTGTCGGCGTAAACGTTGTGCTCGTTCACGGCGGCGGACCCGAAATATCGGAAATGCTCAACCGTATCGGCAAGGAAAGCCGCTTCGTTGACGGCTTGCGTTACACCGACAAAGAGACAATAGACATTGTTCAAATGGTGCTGGCAGGCAAGGTAAACAAGCATTTGGTTCAGCTCATCTCAAAGCACGGCGGAAAAGCGATAGGCCTTTGCGGACTTGACGGCGATATGATTAAGGCTCGCAAATACACAAAAGCAGATATCGGCTTTGTCGGCGAGATAACCGAAATCAACACGGATGTTATAAACCACACTCTTGAAAATAAGTACATTCCCGTCATTTCCTCTGTTGCGACAGGCGAAAGCGGCGAGGTTTACAATATAAACGCAGATACCGCCGCAGCATCATTGGCGGCTGCGCTCCATGCGGAAAAGCTGCTGCTTATGACCGACATAAGCGGTCTGTTGATGGATAAGGAGGACGAATCGACCTTAATTCATGATGTTCAGGTTTCCGAAATCCCCTCCCTCAAATCTCAAGGCGTTATTTCAGGCGGTATGATTCCGAAAATCGATTGCTGCGTCGAGGCTGTCCGCAGAGGCGTTCTTCAAACGAACATAATCGACGGACGTATTCCCCATTCAATTCTTATGGAGCTGTTTACGGACGAGGGCTTCGGCACAATGTTTCACGGATAAAATATTCTGTTTTAAGGACTGATAAAATGGATTTTAATGAAATCAAAAGCATTTCCGATAAATATTTAATGCCTACATACAATCATTTCCCCGTTGCGTTGGCAATCGGTAAAAACGCAACCCTGACCGCCTCGGACGGCAGAGAAATTATTGATTTTACCTCGGGAATAGGCGTAAATATTTTCGGCGTAAATGATGACGGCTGGAAAAATGCCGTTACACAGCAGATAGGAAAAATTCAGCATACGTCAAATCTCTATTACAATGAGACTGTTGCCGTTGCGGCAAAATTGCTCTGTGAAAAAAGCGGATTTGACAAGGTGCTTTTTTGCAATTCGGGCGCAGAGGCAAACGAGTGCGCAATAAAGCTCGCACGAAAATACAGCTACGACCGATACGGGGAAAACCGCAGCACGATAATCTCGCTTGTAAATTCCTTTCACGGCAGAACTATGGCGACCATAACCGCTACGGGACAGGAGCACTATCACAAGTTTTTTATGCCGTTTGTGGACGGCTTCAAATATGTCGAGGTCGGTAATAAAGAGGCGTTTTCAGAGCTTTTGGACGGAACGGTTTGCGCCGTGATTTTAGAGGTAATTCAAGGCGAGGGCGGAGTTTTGATAACCCCGTGCGATTACATTAAATATATAAGACAGCTTTGCGACGAAAATGATATAATATTGATATTCGACGAGGTGCAGACGGGCGTTGGCAGAACAGGCAAGCTCTACGCTTGGGAAAATATCGGCGTAAAGCCCGACGTGCTTACCTCGGCAAAGGGGCTCGGAGGCGGACTGCCTGTCGGAGCGTGTCTTGCAACTGAAAAATTCGGAAACACTTTAACCGCAGGCACACACGGCACGACCTTTGGCGGAAATCCCGTTGTTTTGGCAGTAGCGATTGAAATTCTCAACCGCATTGACGACGAATTTTTGAAATCCGTCCGTGAAAAGGGCGAATACATAAAAGATAAGGTTATCGCCTTTAACGACGTTTCCGAGGTACGTGGAATGGGGCTTATGATAGGCATTGACCTGAAAACGAAAAAGGCAGCCGACGTCGCAGCACGCTGTGTTGAAAAGGGACTTCTTATCTTAACGGCTAAGCAGTCGCTGCGTATGCTCCCTCCGCTTACCGTAACAAAAAACGAAATTGACAAGGGTCTTGAAATTCTTAAAAACGTCCTTGCCGAATAAATATATTGCTTCTGCTCGGCTACAAGCAGAAAAGCATATCAAATTTGTAGCAGGAAAGGTAAAGTAAACTACAATGAATCATTTATTAAGTCTTTTATCCGTCACACCCGACGAAATATCGGAGCTTCTCAATCTTGCCGACCAGCTTAAATATGAAAACAAGCACGGCATATCTCACAAAAGGCTTGAGGGTCAGACTCTCGGTATGATATTCCAGAAATCCTCAACGAGAACAAGGGTTTCCTTTGAAACAGGTATGTATCAGCTCGGCGGTCAGGCACTTTTCCTTTCAAACCGTGACCTGCAAATCGGACGTGGCGAGCCGATACAGGACACCGCAAGAGTTTTGTCACGCTATATCGACGGTATTATGATAAGAACCTTTGAGCAATCCGAGGTCGAGGCTCTTGCAGAGTACGGCTCAATCCCGATAATCAACGGACTTACCGATTTTTGCCATCCGTGTCAGGTGCTTGCGGATTTAATGACCGTGCGTGAACACAAGGGTCATCTTGACGGACTTAAAATGTGCTATATCGGAGACGGCAACAATATGGCAAATTCGCTTATCGTCGGCGGACTCAAAACAGGTATGACGGTATCGGTAGCTTGCCCCGACGGCTACAAGCCCGACAGCCGTGTGCTCGACTTTGCCGAAAAGCACGCAGAATTTTCAATGTTCACTGAGCCTATGGACGCTGCCGAGGGTGCAGACGTTATTTTCACGGACGTTTGGGCATCAATGGGACAAGAGGGCGAATCGGAACAGCGTAAAGCCGTGTTCGGCGGAAAATATCAAGTCAACGAGAAATTGCTCTCGGCTGCAAACAGCGGTTGTATGGTTCAGCATTGCTTGCCTGCTCACCGTGGCGAGGAAATAACCGCCGAGGTGTTTGAAGCTCACGCAAACGAGATATTCGACGAGGCGGAAAACCGTCTCCACGCTCAAAAGGCGGTAATGGTCGCTCTTATGGAAAAATAAAAGCTGCGAATAAATATATAACAAAAAAGCGTCGTATTTCTACGACGCTTTTTCTTGCTCAAAGCGAGAGGAAGTCAAAATTTTTAATTATTCAGCCCGCTTTTTCTTCCTGCCGACAATCGTTATGCCGACAGCCGCACCGCCGCTGACAAACAGCAGGGAAATCCATAAAGCGAGGTCGCTTGCGTTGCCTGTTCTGGGAGATTTGAAATTGCTTTTTATTCTTGCCGTTATTGTGTCGGCTTTTTTAATTTCGTTTATACCGTCTTTGTCGCTGTAATATTTATCACAGCCGCCGCAGTGCCAATACTCGATATTGCCCTCGGTATCCTCGGTCGCCGCCTTTGCGGAGATATGCATAAGGTCGGCGTGGTTCTTCGGGTCAACCTCGCCGTAAGCCTCTTTGCAGATTTCGCAAACCGCCTTTTCGGTGCAGGTGGCATTTCCGCCCGAGCAAGCCATTGTTTCAACACCCTTGCAGCCGTCCACGGTACATTCACGGCTATGCGTGCCGTCGCCGTCGGCTTTCCAATCGCCAAAGGTGTGCCCGTCATGAACCGTTACGGTCATTTCGGCAATATTACCTGCTTTGTCGGCAACAACAATTTTCTGCTCGCCGTCTGCCGCGGGAAGAATAAAGCTGTTGTTCTCGTCAAGCTCGACCGCCGTTCCGTTTACGGTAACTGTCTCTATGTACTTCTCGTTAATTGTAACCGTCTGTGCTTCGCAATAGGTCTTGCCGTCCTCTATGCCGCCGATTACAGGCTGAACATTGTCAAGCGTTATTCGGTCGGAACGAAGGTATGTTATGTTCAGGCTCGCATCAACAAGCATTGCATAAACAATATATTCTCCGTTAGGCTCTATTAAAAACGGCTCATCATACGCATAGTACACAAGAGAGCCCAATTCCGCTTCGGAGAGCTCCTGATCCGTTATCAAATATGAAACAAACACAATTCCGCTGTTATCGGAGGCGTTTATTGTTACCTCTTGAGTGTCCTTAAAGAACAGTCCGAGGGTAAGCTTATTCAAAAAGCTATGCCATTTATTTGTACCTATGATAATTTCACCCGTGGGCTTTTCAATATCCTTCCATTTCGCTTTAAGCGTTATATTCTCGGCAGGCATGGTCGTGGGAATTTCCATATCCCAGCCGATAAAGGTGTAGCCCTCTCTTGTCGGGTCGGCAGGTGCGGTAATATTCGTTCCGTAGTCCTGCGTAATGGGTGCGATTTCGCTGCCGCCGTTGGTATCAAAGGTAATTGTGTATTGATTGATTTCCCACTGCGCGGTGACAGTCATATTTTCAGCGGGCATAGTCGTGGGAATTTCCTTATCCCAGCCGATAAAGGTATATCCTTCTCTTGTCGGGGCTTCAGGTGCGGTAATTACCGTGCCGCAGTCCTGCGTAATCGGAGCAATCTCGCTGCCGCCGGCGGTGTCGAAGGTAATCGTGTAGGTGTTCGCTGCCCATTTTGCATACAATGTTATGTTATCGGTGACTTTATCGCTTGCATAATCCCACGCCGTGCCGTCGGCCTTGTTCCAGCCACCGAAGGTATAGCCCGGTGTGGCGGCGGGAGCATCGGGACGCGTCGCGAGAGTGCCGGAGGGCAGAACCTGCTTTGCGTATTCACTGTCGCCGTCCTTGTAGGCCACGATGACGCCGGTCGTATTGCCGTAAATATCCAGACCGCCGTAGAAGAGGCCCCAGTCAACATGGCTTGCATTTACACCGGAAGCTCCGCCGATCACCGTCTTGCCTTTGAAGGCGGTAATACCGTTATCTTCTGCAAGACAGGTGATCTTACATGCCTGATTTAGGTAAACCCCACCGTATACCTCGCCGCCGTTGGCGTAAATTGTGGTCATATACGCAGCATTGATATCGTATCTGCCATTGTTTTTGATCAGGCCGCCGGTCAACGTGATCACGCCGGTTGTGTCTATGTTCGCCATCGGACCAAAAGCGTATATGCCGCCGTAAAAGGCCTCTCCGGTCGTTAATCTGTTTGGTGTTGAGCAGCCGACAATGCTGCCGGCGTTCATGGTGAACGAACCGTCTGAGAGGAACAGGCCACCGCCTTCATTGGCTATGCAGCCGACGATATTGCCGCCGTTCATGGTGAGTGCGCCGCTGCCGATGATCACGCCGCCGCCTTCCACCCCGTTGGAGAAGAAGATCCGGCTGCCCGTGCCGCCTGTGATGATGCCACCATAGACGGTCTCTGTACCGCTGTTGTCCAGCACCCAAGGTTCTGCGCCGTTAACCTTGAATTTGTGCTCCGCCGTGGGATTGCTGTCGATAAGGGTCAGGTCGCCGGTGATGCCGCTCTTATTATCGAGGATAATAACGCTGCCGCTACCGGTCATTTTCAGAACATAGCCGTTGAGATCGAGGGTGACCTTGCGGAGGACGGTCAGGGTCGTGCCGATTGCAATGTCATTTTTCAGCGTGATGATGTCTACGCTGCTGTCCGCCAGCGCATCGACAAGCTCTTGTTCCGTTTCGACTTTCCTGTTTGTCTCACCCTCGGCAAACGCCGTAGTCGGCACAAGGCAGAACAGCATACATAGGGCGAGCAAGATACTGAGTATTCGTTTCTTCATTTTGCATTACCTCCGTTTTCGTGTAGGTCGGCTCAGTCAAGAGCAATAATGGTTATGTTGTACCGGGCGTCCTTAAAATTCGTATCTTGGAGCAGCATGGTTGTGTATTGAAATGTCAGAGTAATATCCTCTTCCGCTGTGTATATGGTGTTATACGCCATGGTCAGCTTTTCTGTTTGGTCGGCCTTCGGCGCAGTCACATAGGTTTGCGTCTCCAACGCCATTTCAGAGTTGTATCCGTCGAAGAGTGCTGCCCCGCATGCTTTGCCATCGCTCTTGGCGCTCACTGCAATCGTTCCGCTGAACACAAGGCTATATGTATGCCCTTTTGAAAGGGTGATCTTATTGCTTGATGCGTTATAGGAGATCAAATCTCCGCTTTTCTTTTTCACCGTGAACGGAAGCGATTTTCCCGCGCTGTACACACTGCCGTTTGCTGCAAAATATCCGGCGCATGATCCGTCTTTGCCGTCTGCGCCTTTTAACACGGACAGATCATATAGATTCAGCCAAATAGTCTCGCCTGCGTATCGCCATTGCAGCTGATTGCCATTTACCCGAAATTCGGGAGTTCTACCGTCTTCGCCGTTTGTGCCGTTTTGTCCGGAGGGACCTAAAATATCTGCGAGAGCCACAAGGTTTTGCCACTCGCCGCCCTTGTAACGCCATTGAATATACAAATCGGTCTTTTGGATTTCAATTTCCTTACCATTTGTACCGTCAATTCCGTTTATACCGTCTTTTCCGTCGGTACCCGCCGCCTTGATGCCGGTGTCGATTTCTCCGATCCACCAGTTGCCGTTTTCGCCGATAAAAGGTGTTTTACCGTCTTTGCCGTCAGAGCCGTTTGTTCCGTTTGTGCCGTCCGCACCGTCCCTGCCGTCTTGCCCGTTTATACCGTCTTTACCGTCAACGCCGTCTCTGCCATCCGCACCTTTTAATGCGGTAAGGTCGTAGAGGTTCAGCCATATTTCATCGCCGACATATCGCCATTGCAGGATATTTTCGCTTACACGGAATTCCGGTGTATTTCCGTCAGTGCCGTCTGCGCCTTTCTGCCCAGTAGGGCCTGTGATATCGGCTATCGCAACAAGATTTTGCCACTCGTCGCCCTCGTAACGCCATTGTATGTAGGATTCGGCTCGCTGCACCTCTATGTTTTTGGCGTTAATGCCGTCCTTTCCGTCTGCTCCGTCTTTGCCGTTTATACCGTCTTTTCCGTCTTTGCCGTTTGTGCCGTCTTTTCCGTCAGTGCCGTTAATGCCGTCTTTACCGTCTATGCCGTCCTTTCCGTTTGTACCGTCTATGCCGTCCTTTCCGTTTGTACCGTCTATGCCGTCAATACCGTTCTTTCCGTCGGTGCCGTTCTTACCATTTTCTTCGGCAGCGCCCCGCAACTCGGAAAGCGCCACAAGGTCGCGCCATTCTTCTTCAGCGGGGTATCTCCATTGGATCGCCGTGCCGTTGTTCCGCACCTCCGGCAGTGCAGCGGCGTCGGTTTTTTCCGCTTTGCCGCATCCTGCGACAAAAACGATGAAAAGCACCAAAAGCATACCTGTGAGCAGTTTTTTTCCTGTTTTCATCTTCTTTTCTCCGTTTCGCCGTCCGTAGACAGCTTAAAATCATATTTCATTTCAAGCAAGGCAAACAGCTTATGCATAACCGTAACGGCAAGCTCCCGAATATCAATCGAGCCGATAAAAGCGAGCACCCTTTCCTGCTCCTCCTTCGGCACAAGATACACACGCATTGCCGCCGTTAAAAACCTGCTGAGCTTGCGCTCCAACGGGAAATGAATATCACATTTGCGAGCCATATAGTTACGCATAAGTCCCGCCGTGCCTATTTCCATTTCATAAAAATCGCTGTCGCTGTAATCGGGGAAATTTGCGCCGAATATCTGCTTTAATTCCGCCGTAGTGTGCAGATAAATGTATTCCGCCGTGTCGGGTACCGAATAAGCTTCAATATATATTTCTCTCAGATTTTCATTCAGCTCCGTGAGAGTAATCTGGAGAGAGGTTTCCACCGCATAAGCAAAAACGGGCGGCAAATTTTGATCCGCAATGCTCCTTGCCACGCTGAACTGACCGCTGAACATTGTTTCGACTAAATCAAGCAAAATTTTATCCTTAGTCGGGAACAAATTCAGATAGCTTCCCCTTGCAACGCCTGCTTCGTCAACGATTTGGCTGACCGAGGTATTCTTATACCCCTGCTCCAAAAAAAGACGGACGCATGCGGTCAGAATTTTTCTCTTTGTCTCACTGCTGTTTCTTCTCAATTATAGCACCTCTTAATAATTATATTGGTATATATACCAACAATATCATATAAGAAGTAAAAAATCAAGCAATTTTTTGAGATTTTGCGGCACGCAGAACGACATAATTTTATCAAGGCAAGCTCAAACAAAAAAGTTGCGCAAAGGCGTGCTTTATGATAGACTAAAATATAGGATATTTCATTTTATTTCGTTCTATATTGAATTTTCGAGCAAAAAGCGTTATGAGGAAGCGAGGCGTTACCCCGTGAAGCGAAGCAGGAAGCAAATACTTTGTGCGATATTCGTTTTTGCGATTATTGCGGCGGCTTACGGCTGCCGTACACTTGCGCGGCTCGATATCGGCGGCAAAGAATACAATTTCATCCGTGCAGGGCTTTATTTGCTGTTGTTTTCCGCATGGGGCTTTTCTCTTGACAGGCGCATAATTCAAAAGCAGGTGCTTCATTATCTGCGTATGATTTCTGCGCTTATTATTATTTGGCTATCCTTACGCACCGTGAAATATGAGCTTGTCAGCGATCCCACCGCATCAAGATATTTATGGTATCTTTATTATCTTCCCATGCTGTTTATTCCGCTGTTCGGAGTGTTTATCGCCATGACGTTGGGGAAATCCGAAAACTACCGTCTTACGAAAAGAACGGGTATGCTTGCGATTATCCCGTCGGTGCTTTTCTTATTTGTCATTACAAACGACCTGCACCAATTTGTGTTTGCCTTTAGCGGTGCTCCGAGTAATCCGAGCAACGGCTTTACGCACCAACCGATTTACTATGCCTGCCTTGTGTGGATAGTCGGCTGTATGACCTTTACATTAGCCTGCCTGTTCAAGAAAAGCCGTATTCCCTACGGCGACAAAAGGCGGCTGACTCCGTTTTTGTTCGGCTGCGCAATTGTTCTGTACGGTCTTTTATACCTGTTAGGCTTTGAGTTTATACGCCGTTGGCTCGGAGATATGAACGTAGCCTTTTGCCTTTTGTATGCGGCGATTTACGAAAGCTGTATTCAATGCAGAATGATACAGTCGAACGACAACTATGATGAGCTGTTCCGCATTTCGGGAATAGGCAGTTACATAGCCGACAGCGACGGCAATATCATTTTACGCTCCGACAGTGCAGAAAATATCGCAGAGCTTCCCATCCTCGAAAAGCCCGTTATATATCACGGAAATATGCGTGTCTCCTCCGCAAAAATAAGCGGCGGATATGTTGTTTGGCAAACGGACGTCGGCAGGCTTATGTCGTTGCAAAAAAGGCTTGACGTTACACGAAAGGAGCTTGAGGAAAACAAAAAGGCTCTCGAAGAGGCGTACCGTGTAAAAAAGGAACTGCACGAGCTTCGTGAGAAAAACCGAATATACGATACGCTTGAAATAAAGGCGAAAAAGCAGAGCGACTCCTTGAGTGCTATGCTTGAAAGCTGTAAAACCGCAGACGAGGCGGAGGCGACACGGCTTTTCAAAAAAATTACCGTTATCGGCTCATATATCAAGCGATTTGCAAACCTGAATTTCCTCGGTGCAGAGTATGAACTGCTTCCGAAGCAGGAAATACGCCTCACATTTGATGAAACTGTGCGAGCTTTGAGCTTCTATGGCGCACAGGCGGCGGCTATATATCAGATGACAAAGCCTATGAGTTGCGACACCGCAATTTTCTTCTATGAATTTTTGGAAAACATCATTGAAAAAGCTCTCGACGGCTTGCAGTCGATTGTAATTACCGTTTTTGACGGCGAAATGCGATTGTCGGTTGAATGTGATACCGATTTTTCCGAATTTGTCTCCGAGCGTTGCTCTGTTGTTTTTGAGGACGGCTCGTGGCTTATAACAGTACGTTACGGAGGTGAGGGCGATGCCTAAAATAAAGTTGCTGCGCCGAAATGCGGTAAAAGAGGGCTTTGACAGGCTACCGCTTGCCGTTTGCTTTTTCAATACAAAGGGTATTCCCGTTTTGTGCAATTTGCAGATGTACCGCCTGAGCCGATATTTGCTCGGAAGCGATTTGCAATATCTCGGCGAAATGGAAATGGCTTTGAATTCTCCGCCGACGGGCGTTATGCCGACCAAACGCACGGAAAGCACCTATATTTTCCCCGACAAAACGGTGTGGCAGTTTGAAAAAAGCGTTGTTACCGATGGCAAGGGAACCTCATATATCCGTCTTATGGCGGCGGACGTTACGGAGCTTCACAATGCGTTGCTCATGCAGGAGCAGGAAAACAAGCAGCTGCGAAAAGATGCAAAAGAGCTCGCCGAGTTGTCAGAAAATGCGCAGGCGGTTGCACGTGAAAAGGAACGTCTTTCGGCAAAATCAGCCTTGCATGACAGCCTTGCCGCTTGCCTTACCGTTACAAAGCAGTATGTCGGCGGAAATCTCAAAAGCGTATCCCGTGAGCAGATTATAAGCGAGTGGGAGCACAGTATCGCCTTTCGCAATATGGGTAAAATGACCGCAAAGGAGCGACTTTTATCGCAGGCTGAAAAAAGCGGCATTAAATTGAGAGCCGACGGCGTGAAATTGCCCGACGAATATTCGGATATTTTGTATTCCGCAATAGTCGTAACGCTGAACAATGCCGTGCAGTATGCGAAAGCGACGGAGCTTCATATAACCGTAACGCAAAGCGAAAATTATTATATTATTTCAATCGGAAATGACGGCATTTCTCCCGAAAAGGAGATTGTCGAGGGCGGAGGACTTACAAACCTGCGCCGCAAGGTCGAAAAAACGGGCGGATATATGCGTGTGCAGAGCTTACCCGACTTTGTACTGCGTATAGGCGTGCCGAAGCTGTAAATATCATAGGGGGTATTTATGAAAAAGGTATTGATAGTCGAGGATCAGGCGCTTGCAAGGAGCTATCTTATTTCCTGCGTTGAAAAATGTGCCGATTGCGAGGTTGCGTGTGCGTTGACCTGCGCCGAAACAGCACCCCAAAAATGCGACGAGGGCGATATTGCGCTTGTTCTTATGGATATTTGTACGGAGCGAGACTCGGACGGTCTTGCCGCCGCAGAGAAAATCAAAAAACAGCATCCGAGCATAAAGGTCGTTATGGTTACCTCTATGCTTGAGGGGCGATTTCTTGACAGGGCGAAGCAAATCGGCGCAGACAGCTTTTGGTACAAGGACGCACCCTCGGAGGATTTGGTAAGCGTTATCGAGGGAACGCTTGCAGGCAAGGAATATTGGCCCGACAGTACGCCTCACGTTCAGCTCGGGCGTGCGCTTTCGTGCGATTTATCCGATCAGGAGCTTGAAACCCTGCGTTTACTGTGTGAGGGCAACAGCAATGCGGAAATTGCCGAAAAGCTGAATATTGCGGAGTCGTCGGTACGCACCTATATAAACCGTATGCTTACGAAAACGGGCTATGAAAGCCGCAATCGCTTGGTTATAGCCGCCGTCAGCAAAAGGCTTATCGTGCCGAGAAATCAGCTTGACCCCTCACAGGAAATATAAAAAACGGCAGTCAAGACTGCGTGTTCACAATTTGTTTACAATTACAGGCTCATTTGTCCTCACTTTTGAGGACAGACAGAGCCTTTTTTATTTGATACAATAAAGTTGCAGGAATATACTTATTTGCCATCGAAGGGAGGGTAGTGCGATGCAGAAAATTATAGTAGATATGCAGAACTTCCTGTTTGCCGATGCGGTTGCGACCGCCTTTGAAAATTCGGATTACGATATTGAGGTCGTAAGTGCCGAAACCCCCGATGATACGGCAGAGCTTTGCAGGCTGTATAAGCCCGAGGTACTGATAATGGAGGTTACGGGCTACCCTCCGTGGCGATTAAGCGAACGGCTGAAGCTTCGGGAAGCGGTGCTCTCGGAGTGTCCCGAATGCAAGATTGCTCTTATCGTTGACTCGAACACCGAGAAGCAGACGGCAAAGGCAATCAGAGATGCAAAGAAAAACGGCATAATCGACCAGTTTTTCTACGGCTCTATGACGGCGGAATACTTAATGGATCAAGTGTACGCTATGTAAAAGGTTTACAAAATTACAATTCATTTCACACTAAAGGGAGGAATCGAGATGAAACCTAAAAGGGCAAGCAAAAAAATAATTAGCGTGTTGCTGACGCTTATTATGCTTATCGGTATGCTTCCGCTTTCGATTATACCGACACAAGCGGCAAGTTATAACCCGTCTCCGAATTGGACGTCAGTAAGCAACAAGGACGGAAACTATTTCGGACTCGGTGTTTTACAAACATTTTTAAGAAGTCCCAACACCGAATATTTGAAGCTCACAAGTAACTTGAAATATGTCGGCGACGATGATTACAAATTGAATATAACCGTTAAAGGCGTTAAGCACCTCGACCTGAACGGTCACTCGTTGGTTTACGGTGTTGACAAAAGCGATTACTCTTGGTACAACCCTTTCATAACCATAGAAGAGGGTGCGGAGCTTTATATTTATGACTCCGCAGGCAAGGGCGGCTACATTCATTATGAGGGCAAGCTTACCAGCAAGGATGCTGAAATCCAGCGGACTCTCATAACTGTTAATGATGGCGGAAAGCTTGTGGTCAACGGCGGACAGCTTGAGGCAGGTCGTTCAAAGGAAATTTACGGCAAATGGTATTCGGACGTTGACGAATACACAGGAAATATCCGCCACCAAATTGTCGGATATGCAGTCAAGCTTAACGGAAGCGGTACAGCCATACTCAACGGCGGCGAATTCTACGGCAGAGGAAATGATTACGCTGCCATTTACGCCGACGATAACTCAACCCTTATTATCAATGACGCATATATACAGGGTTCTGGCTGTGCACGCGGTATATCATGTCTCAGAACCAAAAACGTTTTTATTCGCAGTGTGGAAATCGACACAAAAAAGGTTGACCGTTATGCAAAATTCACTGACACCGCCCCGAAAAGATATAGATACGGCGAATACGGTATGGCAATCAACGGAAAGTTAAGTGACTTTGTTGTAGGCAACGTAAAAACAACACAATCAGACCCTTATAAAAAGGATGTTACCGGACGCAGAGTTCATCAGTACGCAACCGTTACGCCGGCAGATACACCTGCAAATGTCGGCTTGCAGCTGCAGGACCCCGGTTGGTCAACGTTCTCAACCGACACTACCAACCTCGTTACAGCCGGGGAAAGACGTGTAAGCATCAAGGACGACTTCACACCGCATTACAGCGGCTATGAAACCGAATTGTTCCGGGATTACAATAACAATACGGACTATACGATACTTTCCGAATGGCAGATTTTTGACAAAAACGGCAAAACAGCGGTAAGTAACCCTCAGTCCTCTCAAGCCTTTAACTATGCAGGCTTGGCGAAGTCGATTGATATGCGTAAATTTAAGGCTGTCAACGGAACGGACGACTTAAAGCTTAAAAACGGCGAATTGTATGTGCTCCGCCTGACAATTCACGAAATTTGGCGTGGCTACACAAAGCAGATGGCGATAACCCGAACTGCCGAAATGAACTTCGGCGCAGCTCCCGACCTGTCGGGTCTTGACTTCGGTATATCCGCACAGCAGGAAATATCGGGCACAACATTCAGCGTTAATGTTACGCCGTCCGAGACAAACGGCGTATTGCCGTACCTGCTCAATCGGTCAATCACATACGGATACGAATTGCCCAACAGCTCGGCAGGCAATGTTTTAATGGAAGAGTGTAGGTATTCCTCAACCTTTGATACAGTTTCATTCGGTAATTTGCCGACAGGTAAGCAAACTATTGTCGCTCGCTTGCAGGGTAATGACGCTTTCGGCTTCAAGCAGGAATTTACTGCCCGACAAAACATATTCGTTATGCCTCGAATCAGATTAGGCTTACCAAGCGGAGACTGGACATATTCATTACAACCCGGCGACACATACGATACTATAAGCTACCACGAATATCGATTGAGAGCTGTCAGCTCCGAAGAGCTTGCAACGGCAGGTCTTTCAGGCTCGGCTATATCGTGGGAAATGTGGAACAGCACACAGGGTAAGTGGGTTAATGCCGACAGCGGTATAAGCGGTGTCAGCAAAATGTCCACAGGCGAGCTTAAACTTACAGACGGTCGCTCGGGCGCTTACCGTGCAAAGATTTATTACAACGGTCAGTGGTGGTATTCTCCGCAGGCGTTCACCTTTGTCGGCAAGGATTACGGCGCAACGCATAAAATCACGGCAACGGTTGACAGAACGGAAATGGAAAACACAAAAGCTAACTCCGCTACCGTATCAATTATGCCGAACTTCGACGGTGCCGATTGGGGCAAGCGTTGGCACGCATCTCTTATCATATATGAGGGCAACGTTCCGGCAGAGGCTTTTGAGAAATTCAGAAATCAATCGTCTGCGCAGGTTCTTCCCGACGGCGGAATTCGCATATCCTTCCCTGCGACAAAATTTACAGCAAATAAAGACGCATCCGTTCAAAAGCTATCCACGTGGTCAATCTTCCTGCTTCAAGGGGACAAGATTCCTACGGGTAAATACACCTTTGTTCCCTATGCAGAGGTTGAGGATACAAGCTACTCCGTCAAGGGTACGCCCTTCACGATAACCGTAGACAAGCGTATAACAGGTATGGATATTACGGCTGACGGTAAAAATGCTACCAACGGCAAGGGCACCACGGTTGACGATGCGCCAAAGGTTGTTATGGACACCTCAACCAACAAGATGAGGCTCAACAAGATTTACACGCCCATAGACGCAAATCTTCCAAACAAAAATGTTACTACCACCTGGTCATCAAGCAACACGAACATTGCAATCGTTGACTCAGGCGGTGTTGTTACCGCAAAACGCCCCGGTACCGTTACAATAACAATGACCCACAAGGGCAAAATCGGTACGGAGGAAGTAAGCTACACCCGTTATCTAAAGGTAGTTGTTCCCATAGCAGAGGTACAATTCAGCGGCCCCGATTGGTATAAGCAGCTCGGTAAAACCTACAAGGACGTTCAGCTGAACATTACAAAGGTACGCTGTGCCAACGGCGAATGGCTTGACGGCTCAACATATTTGACAAGTAAGCTCGTTTCAAAGGGCACAAGAGACGGAAGCAACAACTCTGTCGGCAGCGTTTATAATGATAAGGTTGCATACAACGACAACTATCGCATTTACTATGAGCTGACCCCGAAAAAAGGCTATCAGTTCCAGCTCAAAGACGCTGCGGAATTCGGTAATTACTATATCACTAACGATATGAAGCTTAAAATTACCCGAGTTGACTCAACCGATATGAACACCGCCGCAAATCAAGGCTATTTCGCTTTGAATTACAACGGACACTACTATGTACCCGAATATGACACGGAGGAAGCATATCAGGCTCACAACTGTGGTATTTCAATCACAGAGGATCTCCCCTGCTTGCGTGATCCGTCGGCTGTGTATATCGACACGGTTGCTGTTGAAACTGACGAGCCGAAGGAGGGCGACCTTCGTTACGGCGGAGAAATCCCCGAAAGCGACGACGAGCTTCAAAAGATAGGCACAGCCTACCATCCTATCAATATGAATAACGCTCGCATAATTACAATGATGGGCGAAAAGACGGTAGACGGTCATGATTTAATCCGTCTCTATCGCAGTACAAACTATAAGCTCAACACTCCGCTTGTGGGCGGCGGCACTCCCTTTACGCCGCTCGCAGAGGGGGAGGCTTCCAACAGCAACTACGGTTCTGAATACTATGATGTTATTTACGAAACCGATGCAAACGGAATGAAAATCAGCCGCACAAAACTTGAAAACACACGTTACGAAGCGGCGACCTACGCTCACTCTCTCAGGCTTTTGGCAGGCGAAACGGGACAGGACGGTAAGACCTACTACTTCGCCCCTGATGTTAAGCTGATAATCAACGGCAGAGAGGTACAGCTTATAGAGGATAACGGCACAAGCAGCGGATATTCCGACGCTTCCGACATAACGGCAACCTACTACGTAACAGCCGACCCGAGACCTGCATTCGTAAACGGTACGGTATCGGGACTTACGGCACCCACAACAGACGAAATCCCTGCGACGACAGATGACCTTAGCGTAATCGGAACGGACTCAAAGGGCGTTACCACGGATAAAATGTACGCTTCGGGTCTTGTTTGGTTCATTGACAAGAACGGAAACGGAAAATGGGACGAGGGCGAAACCTGTACCGCAGGCAACGGTCTTGCCGACGACGGAAAATTCTTGGGCGGTAAAGATTACAGCGCATATGTAATGCTCTCCGCCGAAGCAGAGGACGGACGAATAGACAACACGGCGTTCACTCTCAAATTAAGCAACGTCGCAACACCCCTCAGCACAACCGAAGCAAAGGGTGCTTACAAATTCCCGAAAACGCAGTATATTCCGCCTGTGCTCAAGTTGACGGCTACGGGCACTCAATTAGGTGCTAAAATCGACAAGGCGTTGGGTACGGAAAACTTCGCAGGCTTCGTTTACGGAGTTGACACGCTGAAATCCGGCACGGCACTTGCCGACTGCCTGACCGCAGACCTCGGCTTGGTTGAGGTTACCGCTAATGCTAACGGCGTATTGTCAACAGGCGCTTCAATTCTCCTGAAGGATAAGGAGAAAAAGGTTTATGAAACCTACTCATACGTTTACTTCGGAGATATTAACGGAGACGGTGCGATTGACGCATTCGACGCATTTGCGATAGACAAGAGCATAAACAATCACTCAACGCTCGGCGACGCCTCCGCAGTAGCGGCAGACGTCAACGCAGACGGCGAAATCACAATCGCAGATATATCCTTGATTATGACTGCTTCCGTCAGCAGCGAGGATGTAATTTCACAGGCAAGATAACTGACATTTGACCTTGTCGGTTATCGGGTAAAAACGAGGGTGTCGGGCAAGCTGCTCGGCACCCTTTGAAATTGTAAAAATTTTGATTTGAAAATGCACGAATAAAACGGCAAAACCTGCACAAGCTATAATATCATCTATGGGAGGTGATATTATGGAAAATACAGGCGTTAAGTGCGACGTATGCGAGTGTGTGTACAACACCGACGGCTGCGGCTGTAACAAGACCGTCATTGAGGTAACTCACGACTGCTCATGCACAAATGAAAAGGTGCAAAACCCTCATTTCTGCAAGAGTTATGAAATGAAATAATCAATGAACGCAAAAAAACGGAATGTGAAACTCAAATTTCACATTCCGTTTTGTTTATTTTACGGCTTTTTGCCGTTTTCGTTCCTATTTGAGAGCGTACACGTCGAGCAATCGCCCGAACAGCCTACGCATTTGCCTTTTTTTCGACATTTTACGATATAAATAATTGCCGCCGCAACCGCTATCGCCAAAATCGAAATTACGATAATATCTGCCCTGCTCATACTATAAGACTTCCTATGCTGTACACTATGAACGCCGCAAGATACGCTACCGCACATTGCATAAACACAACTCCGACGGTTTTTGCCCGTGAGCCGAGCTCCTTTTTAATTGTTGCAACAGCCGCTACGCACGGTGTATAAAGAAGCGTAAACACAAGGAAGCTGACAGCCGAAAGTCCGTTGAAGATGCTCGGAAGAACAGTTCCGAGCTCCGCCGTGCCCGTGTTCATAAGCACCGACAGGGTACTTACAACAGCCTCTTTTGCCGTAAAGCCTGAAATCAAAGCCGTTACGGCACGCCAATCGCCAAATCCAAGCGGTGTGAATATGGGAGCTATAAATTTGCCCACCATAGCAAGCAAGCTGTCTGCGCTGTCATCAACGACATTGAGCCTTGTATCAAACGACTGTAAGAACCAAATTATAATCGTCGCAAGGAAAATTACCGTAAACGCTCTTTGCAAGAAATCACGTGCCTTTTCCCACAAAAGCAGGAAAACGCTTTTCGGCGACGGCATACGGTAATTCGGAAGCTCCATTACAAACGGTACGGGCTCGCCCTTGAAAGCGGTCTTTTTAAGTATCAAAGCCACGATTATACCGAGCACGATACCCGTTACATAAAGCCCTATCATAACAAGCGCACGGTATTTTGCGAAAAATGCCGCCGTAAACACCGCATATATCGGAATTTTCGCCGAGCAGCTCATATAAGGCGTTAAAAGTATTGTCATTTTACGGTCACGGTCAGACGAAAGAGTCCTCGTTGACATTATTGCGGGAACGGAACAGCCGAAGCCGATAAGCATCGGTACAAAGCTTCTGCCCGAAAGTCCGATTTTTCGAAGAAGCTTGTCCATAACAAAAGCAACTCTTGCCATATATCCCGTGTCCTCAAGTATCGACAGGAAGAAAAACAGCGTAACGATTATCGGCAAGAAGCTCAAAACACTTCCCACGCCTGCGAATATGCCGTCGATAATCAAGCTGTGCACAACAGAGTTGATTCCGTATGCCGTAAGCCCTTTATCGCACAAATTTGTAAGAGCGTCTATACCAAGTGAAAGCAAGTCAGAAAGTTTTGAACCGATAACATTAAATGTAAGCCAAAAAACAAGAAACATAACGCCGAAGAACACCGGCAGGGCGGTATATTTGCCCGTAAGCACCTCGTCCATTTTAACGCTTCGCTTATGCTCACGGCTCTCATTACATTTTACGACCGACTGTGTCACAGATTTTTCAATAAACGTATAGCGCATATCGGCAAGAGCAGCGTTGCGGTCAAGACCCGTATCGTGCTCCATTTCAACTATGCTGTGTTCGATAAGCTCTCGCTCGTTTTTGTCAAGCTCAAGCCTGTCGGCAAAGTATTCGTCGTCGCCCTCAATAAGCTTTGTAGCACAAAATCTCGGCGGAACGGATATATTGCGTGCGTGATCCTCGATTACATGCGCAACTGCGTGAATACAGCGGTGCACGGGACCGTCCGAACAGAAGTCTATCCTCTTTGGCAAAATGCGATTTTTCGCAACATACACCATTTTATCCGAAAGCTCAGAAACGCCCTCGTTCTTTGCTGCGCTTATCGGAATTACGGGAACGCCGAGGCTCTCGCTGAGTTTTTTAACATCAACCGTGCCGCCGTTCGCTCTGACCTCGTCCATCATATTGAGTGCCACGACCATCGGCAAATTAAGCTCCAAAAGCTGCAACGTCAAATAAAGATTTCTCTCAATATTCGTAGCGTCAACTATATTGATTATACCGTCGGGCTTTCCGTCAAGTATAAAATCCCGTGAAACTATTTCCTCCTGCGTATAAGGTCTTATCGAGTAAATACCCGGGAGATCGACAACGGAACAATTTTTCGTGCCCTTAATGTCGCCCATTTTCTGATCGACCGTAACGCCCGGGAAATTGCCGACGTGCTGATTTGAGCCCGTCAGCGCATTAAAAAGTGTCGTTTTGCCACAGTTTTGGTTACCTGCAAGTGCAAATATCATTTATAGTCTGTACCTTTCATATATAAAATATTATATCTTTTCAACCTCTATAAGTCTTGCGTCCGCTTTTCGGAGTGTCAGCTCATAGCCTCGCACCCTTATTTCTATCGGGTCGCCCATAGGTGCAGTTTTTTGAAGAGTTACGGTTGTGTGCGGAATAAGTCCCATATCAAGAAAACGCAGCCTGAGCGCGCCCTCTCCGCCCACGGTTTTTATAACCGCCGTTTCTCCGTTTTTAAGCATATCAAGAGTCATTTTTATTCCCCCGAAACCTTATAAATTTTGCTTTCTTATTATTGTATAATGCTGTCTCTTATACACATCTCCGAGCCCACGAGACC
>ENA-OYZM01000226-OYZM01000226.1-human-gut-metagenome-genome-assembly--contig:-NODE-226-length-19966-cov-6.064186_pt1 | contig 19966 bp, 17 predicted proteins | sample MGYA00243291_ERZ653477 | MGnify/ENA primary metagenome ERZ653477 (study PRJEB26926, sample SAMN06165024) | human gut metagenome | biome: ENVO:00009003; feature: ENVO:2100002; material: ENVO:00002003... | reverse complement strand
TGTGTATAAGAGACAGGTCCGAAATCTATATCAAATTCAATTCGTGTTTTCGCCCCATCTCTGAGGGGGCTGTCATTTTTTTCGCAAAAAATGACTGAGGGAGTTTTTATAATTTGAAATAACCTTTATAACTCCCTCAGTTTCGCTACGCTCAACAGCTCCCTCAAAGATGGAGCGGAGTGTTTAATATAAATCACAATTCAATAACACCCGATAATCGTTATTTATCAGCAAATTTAATTTTTCACGGTAGGGCGGTGGCTTGCTGCCGCCGTTGAATTGTTGTTGATATATGATAATTTACGGTTAATATGAAATTATAATCAACGCACAATCCGTAGGGGCGACCTGCGGTCGCCCGTCAATTCATGGCAAATTAAAAACGGGCGAACACAGTTCGCCCCTACGGTATAATATAAAAATATAATCGCTTGTAACCGTTAATTTGTTGTAATTTAACGACAAAAGCAAGCTGTATAGTGTAATAAGATAGTATACAGTTTTGAAAATAAGCGGACAAGAAACTGTCCGCTTAAATTATTTTGTGATATTCACTTTAGGATTACTCGTCCTTGCCGCAGCAGTGCTTGTATTTTTTACCGCTTCCGCATGGGCAGGGATCGTTTCTGCCTATCTTCTTTTCCTTTTTAACAGGGCGCTTTTTTTCGCTTCCGTCGGTAGCTCCGCTTGTGCCTGTAATCTTTGCCTGCTCCTCACGCTTTACTTCCTCGTTTGTACGAAGAATAACCGTAAGGATACCCGTTACAGTGCCCTCGCAGATAGCCGCACTCATCTCGTCGAACATATCGAAGCTCTCAAGTCTGAACGCAACAACGGGATCCTGCTGACCGTAAGAACGAAGATAAATTCCGCCCTTTAAGTCCTCCATCTCGTCAATATGATCCATCCATCTGCGGTCAACGTTAGCAAGAAGAATCTTTCTTTCAAGCTCTGCCATAATTTCAGCGCCGTATTTCTCCTTACGCTCGTCAAACTTCTTATGAGCACAATCAAGGAACAGCTTTTTGAAATCATCTGCGGTGCTAAGGCCTGTTTCGTCTTTACCGTCAAGCACCCACGCAAGCTTTGTGAGCATTCCCTGAACATTCCACTCCTCTTTCGGCAATGCCGACGGGCAGTAGAAGTCAACCTGCTGATTGAAATAGTCGTCAATCATCTTTGTAATTGTAGCGTCAAGGTCAACTCCGTCGAGAATTTGATTTCTCTGACCGTAAATAACCTCTCTCTGCTTGTTCATAACGTCGTCGAAGTTAAGAACCTGACGTCTTGCGGCAAAGTTGTTGCCCTCAACCTTCTTCTGAGCGCCCTCGATAAGATTTGTGAGCATCTTGGTTTCAAGCGGCATATCGTCATCAACGTTAAACGTGTCAAGAATCATATAGAATCTGTCGCCTGCGAAGAGTCTCAAAAGCTCATCCTCAGCCGAAAGATAGAAACGGCTCTTACCGGGGTCGCCCTGACGTCCCGCACGGCCTCTCAGCTGGTTATCAATACGGCGTGATTCGTGTCTTTCCGTACCGATAATATAAAGACCGCCTGCCTCACGAACCTTTTTAGCCTCCTCGGCAATTTCTTCCTTGTGCTTCTGCTCAAGCTCGTGGAAAACCCGTCTTGCCTCGATAATATCCTCATTATCCGTTTCGGCATAGCCCGTTGCCTCTGCGATAAGCTCCTCCGTGAAGCCTTTTTTACGCATTTCGGACTTCGCCATAAACTCAGGGTTACCGCCGAGGATAATATCCGTGCCTCGTCCTGCCATATTTGTAGCAATGGTAACTGCACCGTACTTACCTGCCTGAGCAACGATTTCAGCCTCTTTTTCGTGGTACTTCGCATTAAGGACTTCGTGCTTAATGCCTCTCTTTTTAAGAGCCTTTGAAAGCAATTCACTCTTTTCAATGTTTACCGTACCTACAAGCACGGGCTGACCCTTTGCGTTAGCCTCAAGGATTTGCTCGATTATCGCATTGAACTTTGCCTGCTCCGTCTTATAAAGCAAGTCGTTCTGATCGTCTCTTATCATCGGCTTATTGGTCGGAATTGCGATAACATCAAGTCCGTAAATCTCTTGGAACTCGGTGCTCTCGGTCATTGCCGTACCCGTCATACCCGAAAGCTTATCATAAAGGCGGAAATAGTTCTGGAAGGTGATTGTAGCAAGAGTTTTTGACTCTCTCTCGACCTTAACGCCTTCTTTTGCCTCGATAGCCTGATGAAGTCCGTCGGAATAACGTCTGCCGAGCATAATTCTGCCCGTAAATTCATCAACGATAAGGACCTCTCCATCTTTAACAACATAATCGACATCACGCTTCATAACGCCGTGCGCACGGATAGCCTGATCGATATGGTGCTGAATGGTAATATTCTCTGCATCCATAAGGTTTTCAAGATTGAAGAAGCGTTCTGCCTTTTCAATACCGCTCTTTGTAAGAGTTGCGCTCTTTGCCTTTTCGTCAACAACATAGTCGCCGTCTGCATTTGCAAGCTCTTCTTCGGCGTTCATCTTTGTATCAAGCTCTTTAACGGTAATCTTGCGAAGCGTTTTAACAAAATTATCGGCAATTTTATAAAGGTCGGTTGACTTGTCGCCTGCACCCGAAATGATAAGCGGAGTTCTCGCCTCATCGATAAGAATTGAGTCAACCTCATCGACAATCGCAAAATTATGACCGCGCTGAACTCTCTGTTCTGCGTAAATAACCATATTATCACGAAGATAGTCAAAGCCCATCTCGTTGTTTGTGCCGTAGGTTATGTCGGCATTGTAAGCCTCACGTCTCTGCTCGTTGTCAAGTTCGTGAACAATAAGGCCTACGGAAAGTCCCAAAAATCTGAAAACCTTTCCCATCCACTCGGAGTCACGGCGAGCAAGGTAATCGTTTACCGTTACAATGTGGACGCCCTTTCCCGAAAGTGCATTAAGATAGGCAGGAAGCGTTGCGACAAGAGTTTTACCCTCGCCCGTTTTCATCTCGGCAATTCTGCCCTGATGGAGAATAATTCCGCCGATTATCTGCACGGGGAAATGTTTCATATTAAGCACACGCCATGAAGCCTCACGGCAGGTAGCAAATGCCTCGGGCAAAATATCGTCAAGCGTTTCGCCGTCTGCAAGTCTTTTTTTGAATTCATCTGTCTTTGCCTTGAGCTGCTCGTCCGAAAGACGGCTGTATTCTTCCTCATATGCGAGGACTTTTTTCTGTATCGGCATTACTCTTTTTACTTCTTTCGAAGAGTAGTCGCCGAAAATCTTTTTAAGTAAGGACATAGTCTTTTCCTTTCAACATATAATTATACTGATATATTATATAACATATATACTTGTAAATCTACTGTTTTTTGTAAAAAACAGGCTGTAAAAAGACAAGTTTTTACAGCCTGTTAATTTATTTTTCGGTATTTTCGCCGTCAACGGGTTCCGAAGCTTCATTTTTTTCGGAAGTTTCGGGTGCAACTGCCTCGTCAGACTTTGCTTCCGATTCAGATTTTGCATCAGAATTAGTTTCAGTTTCGGGCTTTGCCTCGTCCTTGTCCTCGTCAGCGAACAAAGGCTCAAGCTCTTCGCCGTTCATTATGCGCTTAAACTCGTCGCCCGTAAGCTTTTCACGTTTAACAAGCTCAAGTGCAACAGCGTGGAGCTTATCGATATGCTCTGTAAGAATATCCTCTGTCTGCTTGTAAGCATTGAGAATAATCTTTTCAACCTCGTCGTCAATCTGCGAAGCAACAGCCTCTGAATAGTTCCTCATATGGTTATAGTCCTTGCCGAGGAACACCTCGTCATTGTTCTGACCGAAAGCGATAGGTCCGAGCTTTTCACTCATACCGTATCTTGTAACCATTTTTCTTGCCTGCTCGGAAGCTCTTTCAATATCGTTCGAAGCACCGGTTGAAATGTCGTTGAAAATAATTTTTTCCGCAACACGTCCGCCGAGAAGTCCGACAATATCATCAAGCATTTTTGATTTCATAAGGTGCATTTCATCATGCTCGGGCTGATACATTGTAAAGCCGCCTGCCATACCTCTCGGTACGATTGAAATGTGGGTAACGGGGTCTTCATGTTCAAGATAGAACGAAGTAACCGCATGACCTGCCTCATGATAAGCAGTGATTTTCTTATCCTTTTCGGAAATTTTATGAGACTTCTTCTCTGTGCCGACAACAACCTTCATAGTTGCCTCTTCAATTTCCTTCATTGTGATTGCCTTTAATTTTCTTCTTGCCGCAAGCAAAGCCGCTTCGTTAAGAAGATTTTCAAGGTCAGCACCCGTAAAGCCGACTGTTGCGCCTGCGATATTGCGAAGGTTGACATCGGGTCCAAGCGGCTTCTGTCTTGCGTGAACCTTGAGAATTTCCTCTCTGCCCTTCAAGTCGGGATAGTTTACCGTAACCTGTCTGTCAAATCTGCCGGGTCTTAAAAGAGCCGGGTCAAGAATGTCGGGACGGTTAGTCGCCGCAATTACGATAACGCCCTCGTTAGGTCCGAAGCCGTCCATCTCAACAAGCAGCTGGTTAAGAGTCTGCTCTCTCTCGTCGTGTCCGCCGCCCATTCCTGCGCCTCTGTGTCTGCCGACTGCATCAATCTCATCAATAAAGATAATTGACGGTGCATTTTTCTTTGCCTCTGCGAAAAGGTCTCTGACACGGGAAGCACCGACGCCGACATACATCTCAACGAAATCTGAGCCTGAAATTGAAAAGAACGGTGCGCCTGCCTCGCCTGCAACCGCACGGGCAAGCAAGGTTTTACCTGTACCGGGAGGGCCCACCAAAAGCACGCCCTTAGGTATTCTTGCGCCGAGAGCGCTAAAGTCCTTTGGTGCTTTGAGGAATTCAACAATTTCCTCAAGCTCTTCCTTTTCCTCGTCCGCACCTGCAACATCAGCAAATGTGGTCTTATTCTTATCGTCGTTTTTCTTATATCTCGCCTTACCGAAGGACATAGCCCTGTTGTTTTCGTTCTGAACGCTCTGATTCATTCGCTTGAACATAAAGAACATTACACCTGCAAGCAAGAGTATCATAACAACCGTCGGTAAAAGGCTTACCCACCAAGAGTTTGCCGTGCCCGAAGCATAGTCCATTTTAATTTGGTTGTCGGGATTTTCCTTGTTGTACTCGACTACGTCGTCGTGAATATCATCGACAAAAAGGCTGACATTCGGAACAGTATATCTGTAAACAGTTTCGTCATCCTTTAATTTATATTCGAGTGCACCGCTTGACAAATTGAGCTTATATTCCGTAACCGCATGGGTTTCAAACTTATTGACAACCTCATAGTACTCGGTTTTTTTCTTGCTCTGCGGACCGACTGCCGAATAAGTAGCAATTACAAGCACAAGTGCCAGCGGAATTACAATATACGGAATTATCGTTTTCCAGTTCGTTTTTTTCAATGGATTTTCTCTCCTTTAATTGTTCTCATAAACGCTGGGTTTGAGAATACCTACATAAGGTAAATTTCTGTATTTTTCCGCATAGTCAAGACCGTAGCCTACAACAAATGCGTCGGGAATTGTAGCACCCGAATAATCGGCTTTAAGGTCAACGGCTCTTCTCTCGGGTTTGTCGAGAAGAGTGCAAATCTTAATGCTCGACGGATTTCTTCTTGAAAGTATATCTATAAGATAATGAAGCGTTTTGCCGCTGTCAAGAATATCCTCGACAATAAGCAAATCAGAGCCCTCGATAACGTTTGTGTCAAGGTCCTTTATGATTTTAACAACACCCGAGGATGAGGTCGAATTGCCGTAGCTTGATACCGACATAAAATCGATACAGCACGGAAGCTTAATCTCTCTCATAAGGTCGCCCATAAACACAACCGAGCCTTTGAGAACGCTTACCAAAAGAAGCTTTTTGCCCTGATAATCCTCTGTTATACGCTCGCCGAGATTTTTAACTATTTCCTTTAACTGCTCCTGCGAAAGAAGCACCTGTTCAATATCATTCTCCATAATATTTCTGTTATCCATTTTACCCCTACTCCTGACTTATGTTTAATTTTATTGCTTTTTTTGTTTCCGCACTTATGCGAAATTTTTTATTTGTTCCGTACCCACGAAGCCATACGACCTCTCCGTCGCTGTCAAGAATAATCATCCTGTTTCTGACCTCGGGCGGAATTTTATCCTCGTTAAAAAGCTTTTTAACGGTTTTTGTAACTCTGCGCTTTGAAAACGTGAACTTATCGCCGTCTTTTCTGCTGCGTAAAATCAACGTATTGGATATTTTATCACAATCAATGAGATTATCCAACATATCTTTATTAAGATTTTGTAAATCTTTTGTGTCGTACTTCTCAACGCTTATTTCACAAAACGGTAAATTTACTTTTTTGTCGTCAAGTGAAAAATCAACCGAAAACTGTTCTGCCTGTTCGGGCTTTTTGAAAATTTTTCCGTCTCTGCTGACAATTTCCGTCGCCGAAGCCGTAACAAGAGCCTTTCCGCTTCCGACAAATCGGAGAAAATCGTCAATATGCTTTGATTCGACCTCGCCGTGCGACAATTCACTCAAAAATCTTCCTGCGATACGTTTTTTAAGGAAAATATCCAATGCCGAAAATTCAGCCTCATAAAGCACCGAATTTTTAACGCACAGAGCGTATTTTTCATTCACAACGCTCTCCAAAAACGCTTCCTGCTCTCTCATTCTCGAAGCAAAGCCCGAGAGTGCGCCGACAACGTTTTGATTTATCTCACACAAGGTCGGCAACACCTTAATTCTTATCTTGTTGCGTGAATACTCGCATTCAAGATTGGTGCTGTCCGTAACATATTGAAGATTGTTTTCCTCACAATATTTTTCAATGCTTTTTCTGTCCGTTTCGATAAGCGGTCTTATAATGTTATCCCTCACGGGCGGAATACCGCAAGCTCCTTTTGAGCCTGCGCCACGCACAAGGTTTAATAAGAGCGTTTCCGCATTGTCATTAAGATTGTGAGCCGTGGCAATTTTTCCTCTTTTTCCTGCAAGAGAACGGAAAAAATCATATCTTACAATTCGTCCGCATTCCTCTTCGCCTATTCCCTGCCGCTTTGAAAGCGTGGGAATATCGGCGTGCAGAATTTCAAGCGGAACATTTAATTTCTCGCAAAGCCTTTTACAGCTCTCCTCGTCCCTCTGTGCCTCCGCACCCCGTATGCCGTGGTTTATATGTGCGGCAACAAGCGAAAATCCGTATTCGGCTTTAAGAGAATTGAGCACACTCAAAAGACAAACAGAGTCTGCCCCGCCCGAAAGTCCGACAACAATTCTGTCGCAATTTTCAAGCATATTGTACCTTTTGATTACCGAAAGCACATCTTCCTTATTCATTCCTTACAGTCTCCAAAGATGAGAATAAAGTAAATTCCTTCGTCCAGTTAAGGTCAACGTCGCCCGTTGAGCCGTGTCTGTTTTTAACAACAAGCACCTGCGCCTTGTTGTCCATTGCGGCATTCAGTTCAGCCGCCTTATCGTCGTCCTTACCGTCGCTCTCATAGTAGCCCTCACGGTAAAGCATAAGAATAATATCTGCGTCCTGCTCGATAGAACCCGATTCACGCAAGTCCGACATCTGCGGACGGTGAGCCTTACCTCTTGCGTCGGTAGAACGGTTAAGCTGTGAACAGGTTACGACCGGAATATGCAAATCCTTTGCCATAAGCTTGAGATTTCTTGTGATTTCCGAAACCTCCTGAACACGGCTGTCTGTCTTTTTAGTGCCCGACATAAGCTGAAGGTAGTCAATAATTATACAATCGACATCCTTCATTCGTCTGACCCTTGATTTCATCTCGTTTACGGTAATGGTCGAGGTATCGTCAAAATACAACTCTGCGTCATTGAGCGCATATGCCGCTTCGCCTATTCTGTTCCATTCCTCGGGCGAAATTTCGCCTGTTCTGAACTTGCTCGACTCAACTCTCGCCTCGGTTGCAAGTATTCTCTGTGCAAGCTGCTCCTTTGACATCTCCAAAGAGAAGAAAACAACCTTTTTTCTGCCCGTTACAGCCATATTTCTTGCGACGTTGAGCGCAAAGCTCGTTTTACCCATAGCGGGACGGGCACCGATAAGAATAAGGTCGGATTTGTTAAAGCCCGTGGTGTATTTATCGAGCATACCGAAGCCCGTTGAAATACCGAGATATTTTTCCCTGTCGGGTGAGGTCTTTTTACGCAAGTCCTCATATACCTCGTTATAGATAATATCGCTTATCTTTGTAGGACCGACGGTCGTTCTGCCCTGTCTTATATCGTAAATTTTCTGCTCTGCACTGTTAAGGATTTGGTCTGCCGAAGCCTCCGCCGCCGCAGCGTCGTTTGCAATCTCCTTTGCGGTGTTCAAAAGCGTGCGAAGAACATATTTTTCCTTTACGATTTTCGCATAAGCGACAACGTTTGCCGTTGACGGTACGATCTGTGCCAACTGTGCAAGATAATTCTTACCGCCTGCGTCATCATAAATGCCCTTGCTTTTAAGCTCCTCCAAAACAAGAAGTGCGTCAAATTTCTGTCCTATCGCATCAAGATTTATAATAATCGAAAAAATCTCACGGTGCTGCGGAATATAGAAATGTTCCGGCTTCGTAATGTCCGCAATGCTCAAAAGACAGTCGGGATCCATAAGCAAACTGCCTAAAACCGCCTGCTCCGCCTCCAAGCTGTACGGCTCGCTGTTTTGGTCAAATAAAATGTTATCCATCATTTCCACCCGTAAAATTATTCGCCGACTTCCACGGAAATTTCAGCGCTTATGTTCTGATAAAGCTTAACCTCTGCCGAATATGTTCCGAAGTTTTTAATATCCGCCATTGATATTTTTCTCTTGTCAACATCAACGCCGAGCTGCTTTTTGATTTCTGTTGCAACATCCTTTGAGGTAATCGAGCCGAAGAGCTTACCGTTTTGACCTGCCTTCGCCTTGAGCTTAACCGTCTTTGAGTCGAGCTTTGATTTTGCTTCTTTTGCGTTTGCGATTTCAACCTCAAGCTTATGCTGCTTTGAAGCCTCGCTGTTTTTATATTCCGTCATTGCCTGAGCGTTTGCCTCTACTGCAAGATTTTTCGGGAAAAGAAAATTCCTTGCGTAGCCGTCCGAAGCCTTGACTTTTTCTCCTTTTTTACCGAGTCCCTTGACATCAGCCTTCAAAATTACTTCCATTGTTCTGCCTCCGTTTATTTATTGTTTGCGAAATATTCGTCTAATTTTCTTTCAAGCTCGAGCCTTACCTGTTCTATATCCGCACCCTCAAGCTGACACGCCGCCATTGTCATATGACCGCCGCCCGAAAACGCTTCCATTATAAGTCGTACGTTTACCTCTCCGTTTGAGCGTGCCGAAATATTAACCGTATTATCGGTTTCAAACAGTACAAACGACGCCACAACATCACTTACCATTAAAAGCTCATCCGCCGCCTGTGAACAAATAATTCTTATGTTATCGCTTTTGACCTTTGCCACAGAAATTGCGCAATTTTCATATTCGTATGCCGCAACGACAATTTTGCCCTTGAGCTTTTTATTTTTCAGCGAGTTGTTGAAAAACTGTTTAACCGCCGCAATATCCGCACCCGAAGAGCGAAGATACGCCGCACATTCAAACGTCAGCGGAGTGGTTCTTAGCATAAAGTCTCTTGTGTCGAGCATTATTCCCGAAAGCAAAGCGTTTGCATAAACGGGAGTAAGATTTATCTTTTCATTACAATAGATAAGCTGCGTTACCATCTCGCTTGCCGAGGAAGCACTTGAATCCTGATAAAACACATGAGCGTCCTCAACACAGTCGCTTGATTTCTCGTGATGGTCTATAACGATTACGTCTCTTACGCTTTCGTAAATCTCACGGCTCTCAAAAAACGGCGCTCTGTGAGTATCGACAATTATAAGCAAGGTATTCGATTTTACAAGCTTCTTGCCCTCTTCAACGCTGACAAGCTCGCCGCCTAAATCATTCTTTTTAAGATGATTTACCAAAAGGGTCGCAAGACTTGTTTTGACTGAAATGACGATTTTTGCACTCTTTCCGAGATCCTTGCAAAATTTCAACATTCCCACCGCAGCACCCAGTGAGTCACTGTCCGAATACTTGTGACCCATTATAAGCACATTTGAAGAATGGAGAATCGCCTTTTCAACCGCCGCACTTATGGGCTGTGCACGTTCGACATCGAAATTCAAGCTTACACCTCCATAATAATAGGCAAAACCATAGGACTGCGCCTTGTGGTCTGATAAATATGCTTTGAAACCGCATCACGAAGTCTGTTTTTTATCGTTCCGTGATCGGTAATTCTGTCATACATACAATCCGCAACAACATCCTCGCAAAGCCGTCTTGTCTGATCAAGCATTTGCTCGGACTCTCTGACATATACGAAGCCTCTTGTTATAACCTCTGGACCCGATACAACGTCGCCCGTTGTTCCGTCCATTGACAATACTATTATAACTATTCCGTCCTCCGCAAGCTTTGTTCTGTCCCTCAAAACAACGCTTCCGACATCTCCGACGCCTGTTCCGTCAACAAATACCATACCCGAGGTAACCTCGCCTGCAACCTTGATTGCATTCTCCGAAGCCTCGATAGTCTTACCGTTATCAGCTATGATTATGTTGCTCGGCTCAATTCCCATTGAGCTTGCCAACGCCGCATGCTTTCTCAAATGCTTCTGCTCGCCGTGAACGGGAATGAAATATTTAGGCTTTGTAAGGCTCATCATAATTTTAAGCTCTTCCTGACAAGCGTGTCCCGAAACGTGAACCTCGTACATTCTCTCATAAACGACCTCTGCACCCTGCTTCAAAAGCTCATCGACAACCTTGCCGACCATTTTTTCATTACCGGGGATAGGAGTCGCCGAGATAATTACATAGTCGTTAGGTCCTATATCAACCTTTCTGTGCTCGGAAAATGCCATTCTGTAAAGAGCCGACATAGGCTCGCCCTGACTGCCCGTTGTAACAACCACCATTTTATCCGACGGGTATCTGTTTATCTGATCAATGCCGACAAGTATGCCGTCGGGGATTTTTATATATCCGAGCTCTGCGGCAATGGTAACAACGTTTTCAAGGCTTCTGCCCGAAAGCGCAACCTTTCTGCCGAGCTTTTCCGCCGTATCGATAATCTGCTGTACTCTGTGAATATTTGAAGCAAAGGTCGCAACAATAAGGCGTTTACCGTTTGCCTTTGCAAAAAGAGTTCCGAAGGTTTCGCCGACCTTGCTTTCGGACTCCGTAAAGCCGGGCTTTGCGGCATTCGTCGAATCCGACAAAAGACACAAAACGCCCTCGTTTCCGAGCTCTCCGAGCCTCGGCAGGTCAATTACGCCGCCGTCGATAGGTGTTGTATCAATCTTAAAGTCGCCCGTCTGAATTACCACGCCGGCAGGCGATTTGATTGCAAGTGCAACAGCGTCGGGAATTGAGTGGTTAACGTGAATAAGCTCAACCTCAAAACAGCCGAGATTTACCTTGTCGCCCGGATTTACTACATTAAGTTTAGCCTTGTCGAGAAGCTTATGTTCCTTTAGCTTGCCCTCGATAAGTCCTATTGTAAGGCGTGTCGAATAAACGGGAACATTCATCTCTTTGAGTAAATACGCAAGTCCGCCGATATGATCCTCGTGTCCGTGAGTTATAAAAATACCCTTTATCTTATCGGCATTCTGCACTGCATAGGTAAAATCGGGAATTACAAGGTCAACGCCGAGCATATCGGGGTCGGGGAACGCAAGTCCGCAATCGACAAGTATCATATCGCCCTGACATTCATAGAGCGTCATATTCTTGCCGACCTCGTTAAGTCCGCCGAGGAAGGTAATATTTATCGGCGTATTGTTCTTCTTAGTTCTCCTTTTTCCCTTTTGATTTTGAGAGGGCTTTCTTGTATAGCTTTTGCCCTTGCCCTGTGATTTTTGGTTTGTTCTCTTCTTGCCGTCCGAATTCTTCGGATAGCTTTTTTTGCCCTGTGCCGCAGCTGTATCCGAGACTTTACGCTTCGTTTTATTCTGCGGAGCCTTTGGCTTGTTTTCGTTCTTTTTTATGTTTGCCATTTGAAATCTCCTGTACTTTGTACAAATTAAAATATATAATCACGATGTTTTTTAAGACATACTTATAGATTATAATATAATACTATTATTTGCCGTTTGTGTCAATGCTTAGGTTGATAAAACGCTCCCTTGTAATATCGCAAATTTCCTTTGAGAATTCATAATTTGCGGCTTCCGACATAATGTGAATTTTATTGCCCGTCCTCGACGGTGTAACTATTGCCCGACCCTTTGGATAATCCAAAATCGCAGTGCCGTTTTTGATAATAATTCCGTTCTTTTCACACTCACGGCTGAAGCTTGAAGCGTCAAACGGACTATCCGTTATTTTCCTCGAAACGTAAAAATCGGGAAGCTCGCCCGACAGCCTTGCCACGCTCTTTCCCGTATCGCATATTGTCCAAAGAAGCCTTATTGCCGCAAAAAGTCCGTCGGTTAAAAATGTGCAATTATCAACCGTCCGTTGAATATCGGCAGGAATTTCCGTATCAAAAGGAGAATATTTGCACACTCTTACGCCCTCGTTTTCGGCAATTTCCGACAAAACAAGCGGCGAATTAAACGGTACTGCAATATCGTTGCCGTTCTGAGCCTCGTGCTTTACCAAAATCGCAGAAATCCTGTCAAAGCTCAGCCAACCGCAATCCCTGTGAAAAACGGAAAGCGATTTTCCGTCGTTGTTGATTTTCAACGTCATTTCATCGCCCTGACGACATTCCAGGCGGTAAAGACAATCCTCCATAAGCGAGGAAATTTTATCGTTTCTGCATTTTACAAAGCAGGATATATCTTTAAGCTCTCCCCGTGCCTGTCGCAAAAGCTGCCTTAAATACATCATACCCACGCCGTGCATTTCCGAAATTTCTCCAAAGCTCGCAGGCTTATCCTCAAGAAATTTACTGTTATTCATAATGCTTTCAAGCTCGTTTTGAGCGTTTATTGAAATCGGTAAGCCGTTTTTTCCGCAAATTCTTATGACCGTTTGGGCATTTTTTCTGCTTATAAAAATCCCCGAGTCCAACGAGCAAAATTTGTCAAGATATTGAAATTGTGCGTAAAAGCTCTCTCCGAAATTCCACACTCTGCTTGATGCTGCCGAAAGTGCGCCCATAATCGAATATGCCGCCGATTTTGCGGCTCTGCTGCCGTCTGTGGCGATCCCCGTCTTTCCCCCGATACTGCTCAATCCGACGGCTGTGCCGATAGCCGAGGCGTAATTCGTGTAAAGGCTGTCGCCTTTACACGTAAAGCTGCTGTTTTCAAAATCCGTCATTGCTTTTTCTCCCTTTTTAATATAGTTTTTACTATATTGTTGACCGAAGCAAAGCATTATAATCTTTGCCTGTTGTAAAACGGAGAAAACAGTGGTAAAATTACAGATATATTTTATAAAAAAGCGTGTACCGTTTTTGTAACGTACCGCATTTGATTTTGAGGTGTAAAAATGAGTCCTAAGCCTTTTGTTGAAATGTTTACAGACGGAGCCTGCTCGGGCAATCCCGGTCCCGGCGGTTGGGGTACCGTTTTAAGATGCAACGGAAAAGAAAAGGAGCTGTCGGGCGGCGAAGCGCAAACTACCAACAACCGTATGGAGCTGACAGCCGTAATTGAAGGCTTGAAAGCGCTTAAACGTCCCTGTGATGTTAAGCTCACAACCGATTCAAAATATGTCGGTGATGCGATAAAACTCGGCTGGGCTAAGTCCTGGAGGGCTAACGGCTGGAAAAAGAGCGACAAAAAGCCTGCTCTCAACGCCGATCTTTGGGAAGAGCTGTTAAACCTGCTTGATGTGCACAACGTCGAAATTGTTTGGGTAAAAGGGCACGCAGGTCATCCCGAAAACGAACGCTGCGACACGCTCGCCGTGATGCAATCTAAAAAATTTCAATAATATTGCGTTAACATACAAATTTTTATTGATTTTATTAGTTTTTATGTGCTAAAATACTATTATATTCGTCTGCGTGTCAGACATAATGTTAGGATGTGATTTTTTGGCAACCTCTGAAGTTATTGAAACAACCGAAACCGAGCTTGAGAACGAAGTCGAAAAAGAAATTGAAAAAGCCTCGGCAGGCAACAGAAGATACCTCAAACCGAGCGAAATAGTAGCTTTTCTTTTAACAACCTTCGGTCAGAAAAACCTGAGCCAATTCGTTGACTCGTACAGGCAATTCTTTATGATAAGCTTCTTGGGCATATCGGGTAAGGCGTACGGACTCATTGTTTTCTTCGAGTCCATATATGATGCGCTTGATGACTCACTCTCGGGTCTTATCATTGACAGAACAAGAACACGTTGGGGCAGACTTCGCCCTTATATGATTATTACCGTCCCCATTTGGGCAATTTCGACAATGATGTTGTTTACTACGCCCTCTTTCCTTTCGGGACAGACTCAAAAGATTGTTTGGGCAATAATCTCCATTTTCGCATATAACCTCGGAATGTCCTACTTCGGTGCGTGGAACATTCTGCTTTACAATATCACTCCGAACATTAAAGAGCGTGACAACCTTATCGCAACCTCAAAGTTCTTTGAGCTCTTCGGTGTATGGGTTCCCTCGCTTCTCCCTGTATTTATATCGCTCACCAAAGGTAAGGTCGGTATGCAGAGCATCTACACCTCCTTTGCGATTGTAATGGTCGCTATCGCTTCCGTTACTGCGATTTACGGCTTCTTTGCAATGCGTGAAAGAGTTCCGCTTGCTTCCCGTGAGCAAATGCAGGAAATCGGTATTCTTGAATCCTTCAAAAATGCCTTTAAGAATAAACCGATGTTTATTTCGGTTATCGCAAACTTCTTTAACGGCTTTAAGAGCGTCGGTGCTTCAACCGAAAGCTTCTTCTGGCTTCACAACACAGGAAGCCTTTTCCACGGAACGCTTGCAGGTCTTTTCACAGGACTTCCGAACTACATAGTAACACCCTTAACCCCCAAGCTTATCCGCAAATTCGGCGCAAGAAATACGGCGCTCGGCGCAGGTGTTTTCGGCGGTGTTGCATATACGCTTATGTTCATAATCGGCTACAAACCGTTCGGAAGCTACGACGAAACACTCCCCTGCGTGCTCAATATGATTTACATAACGCTTATGCTTACAATTTGTGGACTTCCGAACTGCGTAATCCGTGTTTGTCAGGCGGTTTTACAGGGCGACGTTTACGATTACAGCGAATGGAAATACGGCGTTCGTAACGAGGCGCTTGTTCAGACCGTTACAAACTATTTCGGAAAGCTCGCAAATGCGGTTACAGGACTTCTTTCGGGTCTTGTAATTACACTTGTCGGATATGTTGCTCATAAGGACGCACTCGGCGACGTAATCCGTGAAACAAACCCGACGGTCCTCAGAGGCTTCTTTGCGGTATTCGCTCTTATGCCTGCTATCGCAAGATTTTTGTTCGGTATTTCGTGGATATTCTTCCCCGTTCACGGCGAGTTCAAGGAAAAGATGCTTGCCGACCTTGAGGAGAGAAGAGCACAGAGAGTAAACGAGCTTGAAGCCTCCGACGAAAAGACAGAGGAATAAAATTAAATTAAATATTAGATTAGACTAAATTAAAAACGCTCACATTTCGTGAGCGTTTTTTGTTATGCTTTTTCTGTTGAATTCACACAGCCGCATATTCTGCCTCCCTTGTAAAGGGAGGTGGGTTGCCGTAGGCAACTCGGAGGGATTGTGAAACAAATCCACAGACAACCGCAAAAGTTGGTAGCGACAGTGAGCCGTCGTGAGGGCGTTTACAACCGAACAGGCGAACAGAGCGTGATTTTTGCGGAAAAGGAGGAGTTGTGTAGTGAGTGAGAGACAGCCCCAAAGGCTGTTGCGAAAGATACGAAGCAAACGACGACACGGTAGGGCGGTGGCTTGCTGCCGCCGTTAGATTGTCGTTGATATGTGATAATTTACGGCTGAAATGGCATAAAAATATACTAACGCCCGTAGGGACAACCCTTGCGGTTGTCCCTACGGTTCAATATTTTTCAGTTCACATATTCCTCGACTGCTCTTGCGAGTCCGTCGTTGGCGTTGCTGTCGGCTTGATAATTTGCGACCTTTTTAATCTCATCAATCGCATTGCCCATAGCAAAAGAGTATTTCGCAAATTTGAGCATCTCATAATCGTTCATTGCGTCGCCAAATGCCATAACATTACTCTTATCAACGCCGATTTCTCTGCAAAAGCCGTCAAGTGCCGTACCCTTATTGACATTCGGTGCGGTTATCTCGATTTCATCGGGCAAGGACGACGTAATATAAAGCCGCCGCTTCTCAAACTCGGGAATTAACTTACCTCTATGCTCATCACTCACGCTGTAAAGTGCGATTATCTCGGCACATTCGCCCTTCAAATCACTTGCAAGCTTGTCGGACGCCACCGAAAGCCTTGTGAACTCGTCAAGAAATTTCTGCGGAAGTCCGTGATTTACATAATATCCCGTCTTGTCGTTTTGGAGAAAAATTTTGCCGTCAACATAGAGGTTATAATAAATCGGGAAGCCGTCAAGCAGAGTGAGGATTTCCTCGGTATGCTCCGCCGAAATGCAGTTTTTGTATATATTCTTCTTTGCGTTCCTGTCAAAAACCGCTGCGCCGTTAGAATAAATTACATAATCCACGAACGGCACCTGCGAAGTTACATTATCTGTAAATGTTAGAGTTCTGCCCGTTGCGATTGCGATTTTAACACCGTTATCATGCGCCGTTTTCAACGCATTTTTAGTGCGCTCCGTTACAGTCTGATGGTCGGGCGACATAAGCGTACCGTCAAGGTCTGTTACAATTAGTTTTACTGCCATTATATTCTCCGATTATATTTTTAAGCCGAAATAATTTTTTGCGTTATTAAAGGAAATATCCTCCACAACCTGCGACAAGAACTTAACATCCTCGGGATATTTGCCCTCTTCGGCCCATTCGCCGATAAGCTCACACAGTATTCTTCTGAAATACTCGTGGCGAGGGTACGACAAAAAGCTTCTTGAGTCGGTTATCATTCCGACAAATCTCGAAAGCACGCCGAGGTTTGCAAGGTCGGTCAGCTGGCGGCGCATACCGTCGTAGTTGTCGTTGAACCACCACGCAGAGCCGAATTGAATTTTCGACGCAGCTTCGTCCGTCTGGAAATTGCCGAGCATAGTGCCGAGCACGACATTATCCTTTGGATTGAGCGTGAAAAGAACGGTTTTCGGAAGCTTGCCTAATTTTGCAAGCGAATCCAAAAAGCGTGAAAGACCTGCCGCAATTTCTCTGTCGTCAACCGAGTCAAAGCCCGTATCAGCACCTAATTTTTGGAACATCTTTGTATTGTTATTGCGAAGTGCGCCGATATGAAGCTCCATTACCCAACCTTTTTCAGCATAATTTTCGCCGAGGAAGCCTAAAAGAGCCGTCTTGTACTTGTCGAGCTCAAGCTCCGAAAGCGGCTTGCCGTCAACGCCCTTTTTGAAAATCTGCTCAAGCTCACGGGAGTTTGAGGCAACGCACGGAATATAACTCAATGAGTGGTCAGCCGCACGACAGCCCATTTTATCGAAAAATTCAATTCGCTGTGCGAGAACTGCTTTAAGCTCCGCAAAGGACGAAATTTCCCTGCCTGCTGTCTTTTCCATTGCCGCAAGCCACGGGATAAACTCTGCCTTTTCAATCGCAAGAGCCTTGTCGGGACGGAAAGCAGGCAAAACCTTGCACTTGAAGTCTTTATCCTTTTTAAGCTTTTCGTGATATTCAAGGGTGTCCGACGGATCATCGGTCGTGCATACACAAACGACATTTGATTTTTCAATCAGCTCACGTGGAGTGAAGCCGCCTGCCTTGATTTTCTCATTGCATCTGCGCCAAATATCCTCGGCGGTAGAGGGAGAAAGCGTTTCGTAAATTCCGAAATAACGCTGTAATTCAAGATGCGTCCAATGATAAAGCGGATTGCCGATAAGATGCGGCACAACCTCCGCCCATTTCAAGAACTTGTCGTGTCCGGACTTCCTGCCGGTAATATATTCCTCCGAAATGCCGAAAGAACGCATTGCACGCCACTTGTAATGGTCGCCGCCGAGCCAAAGCTCCGCAATATCTTTCGGTGCATTGTTTTCGTAGATCTCCTTTGGGGAAAGATGGCAATGCCAATCGAAAATCTGCGTTTTTTCCGCACCCCTTTTGTATATTTCCTTTGCCGTTTTTGTAGTGAGCAGGAAATCCTTATCCATAAATTTTTTCATAATCTTTTCCCCTTTACATTGAGAATATAAGAATATTTTATCACAGTTAAATTAAAGTGTAAACAATAAATGACATGGAAAATTGCGGTTGCAGTCAAAAGGTTTTTGGTTATATTTTTCAAAGCCGACAGTCCCTCAAAAACACCTTTAAGCATAAAGACCGCCGTATTTTGAATTCTTTGCAAGATTTGTTTGGCGTTATAGCTAAGCTTCGATCGTATAAATTATGCATTACCCACAAAATTTTTCTATTTCTTAATTATTATTGCTTTTTTCAAACAATTACTATATAGTTGTATTAGGATATTAAAATTCAAAGTGAAAGAGTGAGTCCGATGTACAAAGGTTATTTTGGTGTATTATCATATAACACACTAAAATCATGTACATTCAGTGTTTACGAATTCTGATAGGAGGGGTGCAATAATGAACAAGAAAAAGAAAATATTGACTGCCGTTATTTCCGTATGTTTAATTTTTGTTGCAATATTTGTTATTAACCTTTTGCTTCCGGCAAAGTGGGAAACAAAAGAAACAATGGCTGTTTCAAGAGCTGCGGACAACGGCGGACTTGAGTATTTTCCGGCATACAGTTATTATAAAAATCCCAAGCTTACCGATATTATAAACAGAGCTCAATATTACGATATAATGGAGATGAATATAGAGCTTTCCGAAATTTCCGCAGAATTTCTTCACACTGTCGGAGTTGATAAGCCGATTTCATTTAATATTATTTCAAATGACAGGACTCATTTTGAATACACAATATCCGATGGTAACACCACATGGTTAGTCAGTGTAAATGACGGTTATCTGGAAAGCCATTCGGTATCCGTAGAGAAAGATTATACTGCGTAAAAAATCAATTCAAATTTCCTCGCAGTTCAATGAAATGTTTCAACTGACACAAGCAAGAAGGAGTATCCTATGAAAAAGAAGAAAACCGCATTGACCATATTCGCTGTTGTGGCTCAGGCAGTTTTGCTTGCGTTTTGGGCTATGCTCATAATTGAAACCGTTTGCCCGATATACAGGCTCTCCGCCTCAATGGCAATCGTAGGTCGTGATATTACCGTATATGCGCCCGTCAGAGTTGAAACGGTTATGACCTGTTCGGCGGAAAAGGTAAACAATCAGAATTTCACAAAGGCAAACACTCAAATTTTAACCTCTTTTGTCGATCGTTATAATCTTACAAAAGCTCCCGATTATACGGTTCTCGAAAAAAATAAAAATTCATATGTCTATGAGCTTTCGTCAAGCGAGACGGAAGAAAAGTGGACCGTTACCTGCACGATAGGCGAAGAAAATGCATTTGACATTTCCGTTTCGGGAGGTGCAAAGAGATGAAAAAAGCTATAATTACACTCACGGCAATTTTTGCCCTGCAAATTATTCTTTTATGCTGTCTCGGTGCGCCTGCAAAGGAACTTGTCAAGTGGTCGCAGGACGGATACGGCGATTATGTAATAACCTCTTGCAGCTTCGGCGACCGTTCGCTGTTGGAAATAAACAATGCCATTGACAGTTACACGGCGTCTCAAAAAGAAAAATATACAGAAAGCACGGACAGCTATAAGATTATTCGTGTTACGGCGACAAGAGTTATCAAGGATACCTGTCTCTTATACACATCTCCGAGCCCACGAGACCGAGGCTGATCTCGT
>ENA-OYZM01000225-OYZM01000225.1-human-gut-metagenome-genome-assembly--contig:-NODE-225-length-20049-cov-5.238772_pt1 | contig 20049 bp, 18 predicted proteins | sample MGYA00243291_ERZ653477 | MGnify/ENA primary metagenome ERZ653477 (study PRJEB26926, sample SAMN06165024) | human gut metagenome | biome: ENVO:00009003; feature: ENVO:2100002; material: ENVO:00002003... | reverse complement strand
GAGCCTTATCGTCGGCAGCGTCAGATGTGTATAAGAGACAGTTTTATACTCTCCCGAATTTTTTTATCTATTTTAACATATTTTTCAAAAAATAAAAGAACTATACAATAATTATTTTTCTGTTTGTGTAAAGAATATTAGTACATCACAAAAATAAAGAGGTGAAAACAATGAAAAAGCAAACAGAAAAAACAATGAAGGCTGTCGGTGCAAGCCTTGCTTTAGGCGCAGCAGTTGCAATGGCAGGTTCTGCTATGAACGACAATCCGATGAGAAATATGAAAAAGACGGCTAAAAAAGCTATAAACACTTTTTCAAATATAGTTGAAAATATGCAAAGTATGATGTAAAATCAAAGTAAGTCCGTTGCCGACGGTAACGGACATTTTTTATAAGGTGATGAAAATGAAAAAAGTTATAGCTGTACTTATTTCTTTAATATTCGTGTTTTTGTTATGCTCTTGCTCAAAAGAGCCGATCCCCGACGAAACAACTCCGTCAGACTCTTCCGAGACAATCACAGAAGCTGCAACCGAGGAAATGAAAACGGAATTGCTTACAACGACAAAAAAGAATGATAAAAATAACAGCTCAAAATCAAATGTTTTGCAGGCTGGCTCGGGCTCTGCCGTGCTTCAGGACGGAAAGACCTACACCGGCAGAGAGCCGCTACCCTGCGTTGAATTTAAGGTTACAGACCCCGAAAATACAAGGAATTTATCGACGGAGAAAAAAGGTTACGGCTTCGGTGTCGCAAAGGACGGAAAGCCGAATCAGGTTTCCGTAAACAATCAAAAATATTTTGACGAACACAATTTTAATGCGCTGTGCCTTGATACCGTTTCAAGTGAAAAGGTGCTTTATCTTACCTTCGACTGCGGATACGAAAACGGCTATACCGCAAAAATTTTGGACACGCTAAAAGAAAAGAACGTTCCGGCGGCATTTTTCTGCACCTTGCCTCAAGTAAAGCAGTATCCCGAGCTTATATCGAGAATGATAAACGAGGGTCATATTGTCGGAAATCACTCTGTTAAGCATCCGTCTTTCCCGTCGCTCACAAGAACTGAAATGGCGCAGGAAATAAAGGGAATGGACGATTATTTGCGAACTAATTTCGGATATTCCGAGCCGTATTTCCGTTTCCCGATGGGCGAATATTCCGATAGTGCGCTTGATTTGGTCGGCTCACTCGGTTATAAAAGCGTGTTTTGGTCGCTTGCGTATTCCGATTGGGATTTGAATAACCAAAAGGGTGCGGACTATGCTTTTAACACGGTAACGGCAAGGCTTCATCCGGGTGCTGTGATACTTTTACACGCAGTTTCGCCAGATAACTCGAACGCTCTTGCTCAAATAATCGATTACGCAAGGGAAAACGGCTATGTTTTCAAGTCCTTGCGGGATTACGGTAATTGACATAGCGATAAAAATATAATAAAATATATATGTGAGTAGATTGAGCAATTACGGGGGCGCAGCAATGCGTCAATGAGGAAAGTCCGAGCATCACACAGCAGGGTAACGGCTAACGGCCGCCGAGGGCGACCTCCGGGAAAGTGCATAGAGATATACCGCCGTATTTATACGGTAAGGGTGGAAAGGCGAGGTAAGAGCTCACCGGGATATTGGTAACAATATTGCCAAGTAAACCCTACCCGATGCAACATCGACCGAAGTTGTCAGCTGGGCAGATACTTCGACGGATGGCTTGAGCGTATCGGCAACGGTACGAGTAGATAGATAATTGCTTTCAATGACAGAACTCGGCTTACAGGTTTACTCACATTGTTGAATTCGCCTCATACTATGTTATGGGGTGATTTTAATGTTAGAGGCGTTTTTTGCATCGATTTTTGTCGGACTGATACTTTTAGGCTTGCTTGCGCTGTCTTACGGAATAATGTTCAAGCTTTTAATGCCGAAGGGCAAGTACGACTATTACATAATTATTCCGTCGGAGGACTGCGGAGAGGAGATAACTCAAGCGGCATATTCCGCAAGGACAAAGCTCAATCTTATCGGCGATGAAAATCACGGTAAGGTGCTTGTACTTGATAAGGGAATGAATGAAGCGCAAAGGCTTTCCTGCTTGAATGTTTGCAGACAGACAAACGGAATTTATCTTGTATCGGTTGAAGAATTAGAGGAATTGTTCAAATGAGTGAAGAGCTTAAAAACGAAATTATAAGCGGTACGGTTGAGGACATTAAGTTCAGAAATGAGCAGAACGGATATACCGTGCTTGAAATTGGCTGTGATGACGAGCTTATCACGGCCGTTGGCATTTTTTCGGGAATTTCCGTCGGCGAAACCGTTAAATGCTCGGGTAATTGGACTTTTCACAACACGTTCGGCAGACAGTTTAAGGTGGAAAGCTACGAGAGAAATATGCCTGCCACAACGGAACAGCTTTATAATTATCTCAGCGCAGGTGCGGTAAAGGGAATAGGTCCTGCGACAGCCGAGAGAATAATAGAAAAATTCGGAGAGCGTTCGTTTGAGGTGCTTGAAAATGAGCCTGAAAGCCTTGCACTTATAAAGGGTATATCCTTAGAACGTGCAAAGAAAATGTCGAGCGATTTCAAGAGTCAGTTTGCCGTAAGGGGTATTATGATGAACCTTGAGGCTTACGGAATGACGCCGAACGAGTGCATTAAGGCATACAAGCTTTTTGGTGTAAAAACGGTTGAAAGAGTTATGGAAAATCCGTTCGATTTGTGCTTCTCGGGTACGGGAATAGGCTTTGAAAGGGCAGAGGCGATAGCGGAAAAATTACCCAACGGCACAAACCCGTCATATAGAATTAAAGCAGGTATTTTACATATAGTTACGCATAATTTGTATTCGGATGGGCACACTTGCTTGCCGAGGGAAAAGCTTGTGAAAATTTCAGCGCAGTATCTCTCCACCAATGAGGATACCGCCGACATTATGATTGATGAGCTTATAGGCGAAAGCAAGCTTGTTTCAAAGGAAATGAACAATAAGGAGTTTATTTTTCTAACATCCGTTTATCTTGATGAAAAATCGATAAGCAACAGAATGAAGGTGCTTTTGAAATTTCCGCCTCCCGAAAGAAAAACGCTTTATAAGGAAATCGAAGCGGTTGAGGCTTCGCTGAAAATCGAATATGCCCAAAAGCAAAAGGAAGCTATTCAGACCGCAATAAATAAGGGTATGCTCATTTTGACGGGCGGCCCCGGTACAGGTAAAACAACAACGCTAAAGGGTATAATCAAGGTATTTGAAAACGAAGGACTTGAAATTGCACTTGCAGCGCCAACGGGCAGGGCGGCAAAGCGAATGAGCGAGCTTACGGGCAAGGAAGCAAAGACAATTCATCGCTTGCTTGAGGTCGAATGGGACGAAAACGACAGACCTGCTTTTCAGCGCAATTTACGTAATCCGCTTGACTGTGAGGTGCTTATAGTTGACGAGCTTTCAATGGTTGACACAAGCCTTTTTGCAAGTCTTTTGTCAGCACTTCCGTTCGGTTGCAGATTTATAATGGTCGGCGACTCCGATCAGCTTCCCGCAGTCGGCGCAGGCAATGTTTTGTCGGACTTAATCGGCTCGGGACTTTTACCCGTTGTTGAATTGAAGGAGGTTTTCAGGCAGTCGCTTGACAGCTTGATTGTTACAAACGCACATAGGATAGTCAACGGCGAGCAGGTTATAATCGATAAAAAGGACAGCGACTTTTTCCTTATGGAGAGAAGAAACGCTTTTGATACCGCACAGACGGTGGCAGAGCTTTATTCCAAGCGTTTGCCGGCGGCTTACGGTTATTCTCCGTTTACCGATATTCAGGTGATATGTCCGTCCAAAAAGGGCGAAGCAGGTACAAATAATCTCAACAAAATGCTCCAGGAGCTTGTTAATCCTCACGAAAAGGGCAAAAATGAAATAACCGTCGGCTTCAAGGTGTTTCGTGAGGGCGACAAGGTTATGCAGATAAAGAATAATTACAATATCGGCTGGGAAAAGGGCAAGGACTCGGGCGAGGGCATTTTTAACGGCGATATCGGCATAATCGAAAAGATAGATATAAAAAACGAATGTGTGATTATCTGCTTTGATGATGACCGCAGAGCAACATATATGAAAGACCAACTGATTGAACTTGAACTTGCTTATGCCGTTACTGTACATAAAAGTCAGGGCAGTGAATTTAAGGCGGTTATTTTGCCGATAATATCTGTAATACCACAGCTAAAATACAGAAATCTTCTCTATACCGCCGTTACAAGAGCAAAGGAAAAGCTTGTTATTGTAGGAAGCTCGGCAGAGGTTTTTGAAATGGCGCAAAACGATAAAAAGACACGCCGATATTCTGCACTCAAATATATGCTTTTGGAGAATAACAATGAATAAGGACAAACTTAAGGCCTTTGCCGTCAGCATTTTCTTTCCGAAGCGGTGCAGATATTGCGGCGAGCTTATTCGCTATGATGAAACGCTGTGCGAGGAATGTAAAAAGGGCTTGCCTGTAATCGAAGCACCCGTTTGTCACGATTGCGGTATGAGTAAATCGGATTGCGATTGCAAGGGCAGAAAGCATTTTTACAATTCGATTGTCGGCGCATTTTACTATGAGGGTGCTATTCGTAAGGCTGTGTCGAGAATGAAATTCAGCGAAAAGAAGTTTATGTGCAAAATTATGGCAGAGGATATGTACGAGGTCTTTTTAAGGGAATATTCAGATGCCAAGTTTGATTATATTTGCTATATCCCGTTCACTAAAAGCAAGACGAGAAAGCGTGAATTTAATCAGGCGGAGCTTTTGGCAAATGAGCTGTCGGCTCTTACGGGAATACCCGTGCTCGACGCATTAGAATGTATATACGACACACCGTCACAGCATTCTTTATCGGGACTTTACAGAAAAGGAAATGTGTTCGGTATTTATGATGTAAAGTGTAAGGAAGAAATAAAGGATAAGAATATTTTGCTTGTTGACGACGTCAAAACTACGGGTGCTTCGCTTGACGAATGTGCAAAGATGCTGCGCATTTTCGAGGCACAGAGCGTTAGCTGTATTACCTTTGCCGTGGCACACCGAAATAAAAACGGTGTTGACAGTTAGGGATAATGTTGCTAAAATACCTTATTGAGGTGTGAAAATGAATAAGACAAAACGCAAGGCGGTTGTTGTTATTTTTGAGATACTCGCCGTTGTCATAATAATAGGGCTTATTATTTTAGGCACTAATGTACTGAAAAACCGTTGGCATAAAATCGATTTTAACGTTACAAAAATCGTAGCGCAAAGGTCTGAGGAGAACGAAGAATTGTATCACGTTACGGTTCACGGAACCGCAGACACTTGGTTTTATGACTTTAACACATATAAATTTAAGCTTGTAGCAGGCACTTCGGGTTATTATATCGCAAAGAATTCTCCCGATACGACGTACCTTACCGTAAATCACAATCATACTGCGGAATTTACATTGGAATTCGATACGTACAATCTTGACGATATAAAGAACTATACCTTTTACGGCAGAAGCATTTATATAAACGGAAACAGCAAAGAGGGCACTGATATAAGAATGTTTATGTCCGAATTTGTCGATAAGCTTGAAATAGCAGAATAAATCAGTTGACACTTTATGCCGCAAATGATAAAATATTCTTGATTTAATATTAAACACAGTGAAGAAGTTAAGATTCGCTCCCACCGTTTCAGAGAGTTGCCGTTCGGTGCAAGGCAATACAGCGTGCGTTTCGTCGTCACTTCGGAGTGGTTTCGCCGATATTTAAGCGAAAACGGCTTATTCCCGTTAAAAAATATAAAAGCGGTCGCCTTGTGCGGCAATTTGAGTGGTACCACGGAATTTTTCGTCTCATACTTTGTATGGGGCGTTTTTATTTTATAAAGGAGATATGATATGTCAAAAGAGCTTGAAAAACAGTACAATCCCCAAAATGTCGAGGAACGAATTTACGGCACTTGGGTTGAAAACAAATATTTTCACGCAAAGCGTGAGCAGGGGAAAAAGACTTATACAATAGTCATTCCGCCACCCAACATTACCGGTCAGCTTCATATGGGACACGCCCTTGATAATACATTGCAGGACATTCTTATCCGCTATCACAGAATGGCAGGATATGACACCCTTTGGCTTCCCGGAACAGACCACGCTTCTATCGCAACCGAGGCCAAAATTGTCGAGGCTATGCGTAAAGAGGGAATTACCAAAGAGGATTTGGGCAGAGATAAATTCCTTGAAAGAGCTTGGAAATGGAAAGAGCAGTACGGCGGAAGAATTATCGAGCAGCTTAAAAAGATGGGCTCTTCATGCGATTGGGACAGAGAAAGATTCACTCTTGACGAGGGCTGCAGCAAGGCTGTACGTGAGGTCTTTGTCCGTCTTTACGAAAAGGATTTGATTTACAGAGGCAACAGGATGGTAAACTGGTGCCCTCATTGCAATACGTCAATTTCAGACGCTGAGGTTGAGTACGAGGAAAAGGACTCTAATTTCTGGCATCTTCTCTATACAGTTAAGGAAACGGGCGAAAAGCTTGAGCTTGCAACGACCCGTCCCGAGACAATGCTCGGCGATACGGCGGTTGCAATAAACGGCGACGACCCGAGATATGCGCATCTTCACGGCTGTCATGTTATTTTGCCGCTTCTCAATAAGGAAATCCCGATTGTATGCGACGAGCACGCTGATATGACAAAGGGCACGGGTGTTGTTAAAATTACACCTGCACATGACCCGAACGACTTTGAGGTTGGACTTCGTCATAATCTTCCGATTGTCCGCACATTTACCTATGACGGACATATGACGGGTGCTGCCGACAAAGCAGAGGCGGACGAGCTTCGTACATCGGGTAAGACAGCACAGAACGAGCCCGAGGTGCTTGACTGCGGTAAGTATGCGGGTATGACTACGCTTGAAGCGAGAAAAGCAATTCTCAAGGACCTTGAAGAGGGCGGATATATCAAAGAAATCGAGCCTATCAAGCATGAGGTCGGCACTTGCTATCGCTGCCACACAAGCATTGAGCCTATGGTTTCAAAGCAATGGTTTGTAAGAATGGAACCGCTTGCTAAGCCTGCTATCGAGTCGGTTGAAAAGGGCGATATTAAATTTATCCCCGAGCGTTTCACGAAGAATTATATGAACTGGATGCGTGGCACAAGAGATTGGTGCATTTCACGTCAGCTTTGGTGGGGACACAGAATTCCTGCTTGGTACTGCGACGATTGCGGTGCTACAACGGTTTCAAAGACTGATATTGATACCTGCCCGGAATGCGGCGGCAAGCATATAAATCAGGATCCCGATACGCTTGATACATGGTTTTCCTCGGCTCTTTGGCCGTTCTCAACTCTCGGTTGGCCTGAGCAGACGGAGGATTTGAAGCACTATTATCCGACAAATACTCTTGTAACAGGCTATGATATAATCGGCTTCTGGGTATCGAGAATGATTTTCTCGGCTCTTGAATATACGGGCAAAGCACCGTTTGATACAGTTCTTATTCACGGTCTTGTTCGTGACGCACAGGGCAGAAAGATGTCAAAATCTCTCGGCAACGGTATTGATCCGCTTGAGATTATCGATAAATTCGGCGCAGATGCGTTGAGATTTACCCTTGCAACAGGCAACAGCCCCGGAAACGATATGAGATTTTCCGACGAAAAGGTTGAGGCAAGCAGAAATTTTGCAAACAAGATTTGGAATGCGGCAAGATTTATTCTTATGAATCTCGGCGAGGACGAAAAAGCTCCGCACATTCCCGAAAAGCTTGCGATTGAGGACAAGTGGATTTTGTCGCAGTACAATGAGCTTATCAAGGCTGTTACAGAGTCTCTTGAAAAATATGAGCTCGGTCTTGCGGTGCAGAAGCTCTATGACTTTATTTGGGACGTATTCTGCGATTGGTATATCGAGCTTGCTAAAATCCGTCTTAACGGCGAGGATGAAAACGCAAAGCAGACGGCAAAGGCTGTGCTTGTTTATGTAATGAGCAACACCCTCAAGCTTCTCCATCCGTTTATGCCGTTCATCACGGAGGAAATTTGGCAGACGCTTCCGCACGACGGCAAGTCAATTATGATTTCCGAGTGGCCGAAGTATTCTCCCGACCTTGATTTTAAGGCGGAAGAGGCTGAAATGCAGAGGGTTATGACCGCTGTTAAGGCTGTTCGTAACAGAAGAAGCGAGATGAATGTCGCTCCGTCCAAGAAAGCACAGGTTATTATCGATACTCCTTATGTTGACACTTTTACAAACGGCGCAGAGTTCTTTAAGAGACTTGCGTCAGCAAGCGAGGTCAAGATTGTTCCCGGCTATGAGGACTCTTCGGCAGTTACCGTAATTACCGCCGATGCTAAAATTTATATTCCTATGGACGAGCTTGTTGATTTCAAAGCAGAGCTTGAAAGGCTTGAAAAGGAAAAGAAAGCCGTTCAAAAGGACATTGACTTTATTTCCAATAAGCTCAACAACCAAAGCTTTGTCGCAAAGGCACCTGCAAAGCTTGTTGATGAGCAGAGAGAGAAGCTCAAGGCATACACCGAAAAAATGCGTATGATTGACGACTCAATCGAAAAAATTAAATCAAGATAAACAAATTGCCGCAAGAATAATTCTTGCGGCAATTTTACTGTAAAAAAATTCTTGCAATACATAAAACTATGTGATAAACTGTTTTCGTATTAAAATTTTTCTTATTAAGGAGAGGGTTCCAATGGCAAAATTAAAGGACATTGACAACGCTGCTGCCGAAAAGGGTAAGGGTCTTAAAACTCTTTGGCAGTTTGTAAAATTCATTTTCGTTTCACTTATCGCATTTGTTGTGCAGACATTCCTGCCGCTTCTCATCAAATTGTTTATGAGCGACGAGCTGCTTACAAGAAGCTATGATATTTGGGGCATTTTCAAGTCGTCTGTTGACGCTAAAACGGGTGCAATGCTCGGTCTCGGCGTGTTTATTGCGGCTAACGTTTCAAATGTTATCGCACAGATCGTTTCTTTCTTTATCAACCGTGAAAAGACCTTCAATTCAGATGCGAACATAGCAGTAACACTCCCGATTTATATCGTTTTCACAATCGCACTTATTATTTTCTCGGCTTGGCTTTCAACAAAGTTTATTCCGTTCTTCACAGGTCTTACAGGCTCTGCCGATACCGCAATGGCAATTTCGGGTGCATTGTGCGGTGCTGTTCAGTTCTTTATTTACTTCCCGTTTGATAAGCTTCTTTTCCCTGAAAAGAAAGAAGATAAAGAAAAAAAGGCTGAAAAAGAAAGCAAATAATTACAAAAACGTTAAAAGCGACTTGAAAAAGTCGCTTTTTCTTTGCTTTGGTGTTGTAAATCTGTATTTAATTTGGTAAAATAGATATGTTGTAAAATTTGTAAAATAGGTGGAAATTATGGCGAATACGCTTATTGTAATAGAAGGACTTGACGGAAGCGGTAAATCTACACAGATTGAGCTTTTGAAAAAGAGATTGACAGATAAAGGAATTTCCGTAAAACAGATTAAATTGCCCGATTACGAAGACGATTCAAGTATGCTTGTGCGTATGTATCTTTCGGGCGAGTTCGGAAGCAAGCCAGAGGACGTAAACATTTATGCAACCTCATCATTTTATGCGGTTGACAGATATGCAAGCTACAAACGTCATTGGAAGGACGAATATCTTTCGGGCACGGTTATTTTGGCTGACAGATATACTTCATCAAACGCCGTTCATCAAACGGTTAAATTGCCGAAAGAACAATGGGATGAATATCTTTCATGGCTTACCGATTACGAATACAATAAAATGGGTATTCCGAAGCCAACGGCGGTAATTTATCTTGATATGCCCGTTGAAATTTCGCAAAGACTTATGTCGAAGCGTTATGACAATGACGAGAGCAAAAAGGATATTCACGAGGCTAATGTCGAATACCTCAAAAAGTGCCGCGAAAGCGCAATGTTTGCCGCAGAAAAATTCGGCTGGTCGGTAATTAAATGCTCCGACGGAAAAGAACCGTTATCAATCGAGGAAATAGGCAATAATATTTACGAAAAAGTCGTAGAAAAAACAGGAGATTTTTTAAGTGATTGAATTTAAGAAGCCCGATATTACGGATTTGGATTGGGTAAAAAAAGCAATGGCGGAATCGGAGGAATTATCTTGCGAATACTGCTTCGGAAATTTATATATATGGTCGCAGGTGTATAACACCACAATTACCGGATATGACGGTATGTTTTTGGCAAAAAGCGAGTCGCCGAAGGGTGTTTCGTTCCTCTATCCCTGCGGAAAGGGCGATAAAAAGGCGGCTATTGAGGAATTGATTGAAATTTCGCAGCTTGAGGGTAAAAAGCTCTCAATGTACAGTCTTTCGGAAAAATCGGTCAAGGAATTGAACGAGCTTTTCCCTGATAGATTTGAAATTATCCCGACGAGAAGCTTTTTTGATTATATCTACACCTCGGAGGATTTGTGCGAGCTAAAGGGCAGAAAGTACCACGCAAAGAGAAATCATATTTCATATTTCAAGAACAACTTTAATTGGAATTATGAAAGAATAACGCCCGACAACATTAAAGACTGTATTGAAATGAACAAAAAATGGGAAGCTCTCAATGACGACAATGTCGGACTTGACAATGAACTTGATGCAATAAACAGGGCGTTTGATAAGTATTTTGAGCTTGGCTTTACAGGCGGACTTATAAGACGGGACGGCGAGGTTGTGGCTTATACCTTCGGAGAGCCGATTACAAATGAAGTTTTTTGCACTCACGTTGAAAAGGCTTTTTCGGACGTCCGTGGCGCATACCCGATAATAAATCAGCAGTTTTGTGAAAATGAATTGATGTCATATAAATATGTAAACCGTGAAGACGATACGGGCGACGACGGATTGAGGCAGGCTAAGCTGTCGTACAATCCTACGATTTTGCTTGAAAAGTTTGATGCAGTGTTAAAGGAGTAATTGCTTTGTTGTACAGACTTGCCGAAAAAGAGGATATGAAAGCCGTTTGCAGCTTGTGGCAGCGTGTTTTCGGCGACTCTGACGAGACCTTGAATTTGTTTTTCACTACATTTGACAACTCGGAAAATGTGCTTTTATGTGAAATTGACGGCAAGGTTGTTTCAATTTTAACGCTTATAAATGCAAAAATCGTTTCACCCGACAATGAGTACAACGCATATTGTGTTTATGCCGCCGCAACGGATGAAAATTATCGAAAAAACGGCATTATGTCAGGACTTTTATCCTATGCTTGCAAAATCGCAAAAGAGCGAAATGCGGATTTTCTCTTTTTGAAGCCTGCTAATGAAAAGCTGTTTTCTTATTACCGAAAAAACGGCTTTGAGGACGCTTTTTACAGAGCTGAAAGGCTTGAATATAAAGGCGATGAAAATTATAATTATTCATATGTGCAATGGGACGAAAATGCGATAAGCGTTGATAAGGTCTTTTCGGAGCTTAATTCATATGAGACGAAAAACGGCTATTTATCATTTACGGCAGAGGGCAAAATTATCACGGTTGACCATTTTGTAAGCGGAAATATATTCGCTTTGCTCGACGAGCTGAAAAATGACCTGCATCCTGAAAAAATATATGTGAATTTACCCTGCAAGGCAGACGAAATAAAAAAAGAGGCAACGGGAATGATAAAACCCTTAACCGATAAAAAACCACCCGAAAATATTTATCTCGGAATTACTTTGGAATGAGGCGAAAATATGATTTATTTGTTTTTGGCAAACGGATTTGAGGAAATTGAAGGCTTGACTGCTCTTGACGTTTTGAGAAGAGCAGGCGAGGAGATTATGACCGTAGGTGTCGGCTCCGAAAAGATAGTCGGCTCTCACAAGGTTCCCGTAATCTGTGATACAACCGTTGATAAAATTGAAAAAACAGATGACTTAAAAGCCGTTATTCTTCCCGGCGGTATGCCCGGTACGCTTAATCTTGAGGCTGACAAAACAGTACAGGAATATATCGACTTTGCAAATGAAAAGGGTGCGCTTGTATGTGCAATATGCGCCGCACCGTCGATTTTGGGTCATAAAGGACTTTTACAGGGCAAAAAGGCTGTTTGCTTCCCCGGATTTGAAAAAGAATTGGCGGGTGCAGACATTTGCGAAAACGGCGTTGTAAGAGACGGCAATATAATAACTGCAAAGGGTATGGGAGTTTCGCTTGATTTCGGACTCGAAATACTTGCGGTATTACAGGGAAAGGAAAAGGCTGACGCTGTAAAAGCGGCAGTTCAATCAAACTGAGAATAAGTGAACGACATAAGACCGTTAAAACAGAAGCTGCGTGCCGAGTCAAAGCTATACAGAAATGAGCTTTCAAGCAATGAAAAGGCAGAGCTTGACTCGAAAATATCCGACCGTTTATTCAACACTTGGCAGTACAAAAGCTGCGAGGTGCTGCTGACTTATGTTTCAACTGAAATTGAGGTTGACACAAGGGGAATTATTTCACGTGCGTTGGCTGACGGTAAGCGTGTTGCAGTTCCGAGGTGTATTGACAACACACGGCTTATGGACTTCTATTTTATAAAAGACTTTGATGACCTTGAAGGCGGATATATGGGCGTACTTGAGCCTATTCCCGAAAAATGCGAGAAAATGACCGATTTTTCAAAGGGACTTTGCATCGTTCCTGCGCTTATGTTTGACCTGTACGGATACCGCTTGGGGTACGGAAAAGGATATTACGACAGATTTTTATCAAATTTTTGTGGCGAAACGCTCGGAATATGTTATAATAGATGTGTTAGGGAAAAATTACCGCACGGCAAATTTGATAAATGCGTTGAAAGAATTATAACGCAAAGCAGAATTATAACCGTTAAAAATGCGAAAGGAGGCAGTGCGAAATGAGTAATGACGAAAAAAAGCCGTACAAGCGTGTCAGCAGCGACGAGCAGGCTTATGACGATTTGTTGAGCTTCTATTCTTCCGATACAAAGCCGCACAGACCTTCTGAACGCTCAAGCACTCAAAGTGCAAAGGCACCTGCTTCAAGACCTGCAAGCAATAACGCCAAAAGCTTTAATCTTGACATAAAGGATATTGACAGCGAGTTTAATCAGCCTGTCAGACGTGCACCGGTTAAGCGTGAGCAGTCGGCGCATACCCAAATTTATAAAAAGCCCGAGCCTGCCGCTAAACGTCCGACACAGCGTAATTCCGAAAAGCCTGTCAAATCGGCAGACGAGTATGGAAAAATTGATTTAATGCCCGCTTTTGAGGATGATAGACGTTATATTCCCAAAAGAGAGGCGGTAAAGCCCGAGTATAAGAGCGAGCCGCAGAGGCAGACTGCTCCCGAGAGGAAAAAACCTGCACAGAAAAAAGCAAGTCTGTTTTCAGGTAAAAAGAAAAAGCCGCAGGGCGACGTTCCATACAAAAAGCCTGAAATCGTGCATGACGAAAACGGCAGGGCGGTAATTGTCAAGAAAAATGAAATTCCGCCTAAAAAGAAAATTGAGCTTTTCTTTAAGCAGAATAAAAAAGCGTGGGTGCTTATTGCCGTTTGTATTGCGGCGGCGGCACTTATTTCAACCTATGCGATAAGCTGTATGAACGATATTCTTGCAATCGGCAGGGACAGCGAAACCGTTGTAACCGTAAATATCCCGGCACAGACGGACACTAAGGGCGCAATAGAAATTCTTAGGGATAACAAACTGATAAAGCATAAATATTTTTGCAGAATTTGTGCAAAAGTGCTTGAGTACAGAGACGATAACTATTTAACGGGTATTTATTATCTTACCGAGTCAATGGGACTTGAAAATATGCTTTCATCCTTTAAGAAGCCGACTATTACGGGAGAGACTGTAACGCTTACCTTCCCCGAGGGATATACGGTCAACCAGATTGCCGAAAAGCTTGAAAAATACGAGGTTTGCTCACAGACAGCTTTCTTTGCGACGGTCAGGGATGTTGATTTTAGCACAGAATATTCGTTTATCGCTCAAATGGACAATAAAGATAAGCGTTATCAGGTGCTTGAGGGCTACCTTTACCCCGATACCTATGAGTTTTATATCGGCGAAAATGCTTCGAGCGTTATTCGTAAGTTCCTTGATAACTTTAAGAATAAGTGGACTGACGAATATCAGGCGCAGGCTGATAAAATCGGTATGAGCATTGATGACGTAATCACACTTGCTTCTATAATCGAGAAGGAGGCTTACGGTGCAGACCAAATGCCGCTTGTTTCCTCGGTATTCCACAACAGACTTAACAAGTCGGGAATTTATCCGACTCTCGGCTCTGACGCAACAAAGGAATATGTTACAGAATATATTTCAAAGAGTGTTACAAACTCTGCGGAATTAAGCGGCTATCAGAAGAATTACGATACCTATAAGTGCGCAGGACTTCCCGTCGGTGCAATCTGCAACCCGGGTAATGAAGCAATAAAGGCGGCATTGTTCCCTGCAAACACAGGCTATTACTATTTCTTGCATGATAACGACAAGAAGATTTATCTTGCCGCTACGGACTCCGAGCATAACCAAAATTCACTTGCCGCATTAAAGGCGAACAGTAAAAAGACTAAGTAAATAAGGCGGAGACATTGTTCTCCGCTTTATATATAACAGGAGAAAAATATGACAAGACCTGAATTATTGGCGCCGGCAGGCGACAGAGAACGATTTGACGCCGCTTTAAGCGCAGGAGCAGACGCAATTTATGTCGGCTCAACGCTTTTTTCAATGAGAGCCGCACCGAAAAATTTTGATGCAAACGCTTTGAGAGAAATTTGCGAAATCGCACATAAAAAGGGCGTGAAAATATATCTTACGCTCAATACCGTTCCGACGAATGCTGAAATAGATATGCTTCCCGCTTATATCAGAAGCTCGGCAGAGGCAGGAATTGATGCGTTTATCGTGGCGGATATAGGCGTGCTTTCATATTGCAAAAAATATGCGCCTGATGTTGATGTTCACATTTCAACGCAGGCAGGTATCGTAAACTATCTTTCAGCAAACGAGTTTTATAATCTCGGCGCAAAGAGAATTGTTACCGCACGTGAAATTTCGCTTGATGATATAGCGGAAATCAGAGCGAAAACACCGAAAGACCTTGAAATTGAGTGCTTTGTTCACGGCGCTATGTGCGTTTCGTTCTCGGGCAGATGTCTTTTGTCGCATTATCTTGTCGGCAGAGATGCAAACAGAGGTGCTTGCGCCCAACCGTGCAGATGGGAATATGCGCTTGTTCAAAAGGACAGACAGGGTCATTATTTCCCGATAGACAACAACGAAAACGGAACATATATACTCAACTCAAAGGATATGTGTATGATTGAGCATATACCCGACCTTGTGAAAGCAGGAATTGACAGCTTTAAGATTGAGGGCAGGGCAAAATCGGCTTACTACACCGCTGTTATCACAAACGCATACCGTGCGGCGATTGACGGCTATCTTGAAAATCCGAGCGACGACTACAAGCCCGAGCAATGGATAATCGACGAAACGAGAAAGGTAAGCTACCGTGAATACGGAACAGGATTTTTCTATGAAGCACCGAGGATTGACGCTAATGTTTCCTATGAGGGCGGTTATCGCAGAGAATGGGACGTTATGGCGGTCGTTGAGAAATGCGAGGACGGATATATTTACATTGAGCAGAGAAATAAATTCTCACTCGGCGACACTCTCGAAGCACTTGAATTCGGCAAAAAGCCCGTATCCTTTGTTGTTACGGAAATCATAAACGCTGACGGCGAAAAGGTTGAGAGCGCACCGCACGCAATGATGAAGGCAAGGCTTAAATCAGATCTTGTTTTTCCGCAGGGTACGCTTCTTCGCAAGCAGGCGGATTGATTATGGATATGCGGTTTATATCCGAGCTTGCAAAACGTATTTCGCTTGATAAAACAGCGTTCGATAAGGCAATATATGAGTTTGAAAGCAACCTCGACGAAGTGCTGTATATCAAAGAAAACGCTTCTCTTAGTAATATGAAGCCTTTTTTCAAAGCCTTGAAAAAGGACAGGGAAAAAGGTGCGTCCGTGTGTCTTGCGGCGGCACTTTTGATAAGTGAGGACGCGTATAAGCAATACAAAAAGCTCGGTATTTCCGACGAGGTGTTTTATGACACGTTCGGCGATATTTCCGTATGGGTAAGCACCGCAAAAAGAGAGGAAAATATCGACGGACTTTTAGAGGTTTGGTGGATTAGGCACATTTTATATCTCAATATGTTCAAGCTCGGCAGAATGCAATATCAGTTTTACAAAACCGATTATATTTTATCGGGATTGTCGCCGCTTCAGGCTCTCAAAGCACCGATAAAGAACAAAAGCAGGGTGCTTAATATCCATATTCCCGAGGGTGCCCGTCTCGACTATTCGGAATGTGAAAAATCTGTTTTGCTTGCAAGAAAGTTCTTTTCCGAATATTTCCCCGAGTACGATTACAAGGGCTTTGTCTGCGACAGCTGGTTGCTTGACCCGAGAAACGCAGAGTTTATGAGCACCGACTCTAACATAATGAAATTTTCAAATTTGTTTTGCACGGTGCTGAAGCCTCATAAAAACAATACGGAAATTATACGCAGGCTTTGGGGAAAGCAAAACGAAAAAACCGATTTTTCTCTGTTGTCGGAGGATACCGACTTGCAGAAAAGAACAAAAAAATATTTGCTCTCCGGCGGTAAAACGGGAAACGGATACGGATTTATTCTTAAATAAAAATTACACCTTTGCCAATAATAAGGCAGAGGTGTTTTTATGTATAAACGCATTGCTGAAATGTTTTTTGTCTTTTGCCTGCTTTTGGGCGTGCTGCTTGCGAGATTGGTTATTATAAACTCAACCGATATTAAAACTGCTTCAAAAGCTTCCAATTCAATGAGCATTACCGCCGATATAAGCAGAGGAACAATATACGATTGTAATATGCAACCGCTTGTGAACGAGGATAAAAGCACATATATTGCAATTAAACCGTCAATTTCGGCACTTTCGCAGGCGAGTAGTGTAATTTCACCCGAGGAGCAAAACAAGGCATATGAGCGAATTTCGGGCGGGAAAATAGGCGTTGTAAAGGCGACGGGTAACTTTTCAAATGAAAACGCCGTAACCTTTACAAGAATAAACCGCTATCAGGATGACGGACTGTGCGTTCATTTGATAGGCTATACGGACGCAGACGGCAACGGGGTCAGCGGTATTGAGAAATACTATAACGATTTATTGAAAAAGAGCTCGGGAACTATTAAAATATCCTGTCCCGTTGATGCAAAGGGGAATATCTTGGCAGGCGGAGAGATAAAGACGGTTAACGACGGGTACGGAGCTGCCGCAGGGCTTATGCTGACTGTTGATAAGGATATTCAGACGGTGTGCGAGAAAGCCTTGAGCGAGTTTTCAATCGAAAAGGGCGCAATAGTCGTTTTAGATGTTAAAACCTCTGAAATTAAGGCTATGGCAAGTGCTCCGAGGTTTAATCAGAACGCCCCTGCCGAAAGCCTGAACGATGAAAACGGTGCATTCATAAACAGGGCGATTACGCCTTATTCGGTGGGCTCTGTCTTTAAGCCGATAACCGCTGCGGCGGCGATTGAAAACGGAATACCTCAAAGCACCGAGTTTAACTGTACGGGATATGCTACCGTCGGTTTATCGGAGTTTGGCTGTCATAACCGTTCGGGACACGGCACGCTTAATATGTATTCTGCAATGGCTCAGTCGTGCAACCCGTATTTTATAAGCCTTGCTATTATGACTGGCAAGGATAGCATCTGCTCTTTGGGCGAAAATCTCGGCTTAGGCAAGGAAATCGAGCTTTGCGACGGCTGGTTTACTCAAGGCGGAATTATGCCGAGTGCCGAAGAAATTATGTCTTCGCAGGACCTTGCAAATCTATCCTTCGGGCAAGGTCGGCTTTTGGCGTCTCCGCTTCAAATGACGGCGGTGTATGCGGCAATAGCAAACGGCGGAGTTTACCGTGCGCCAAGTCTTATGAGGTCAATTATAGACAAAAACAGGCTTGAATATATGAGGGCACAGCTGCCTTTTTCACGCCGTGTTATGACCGAAGAAACGGCAAAAAAGGTCGGAGAGCTTTTGAATTTCACAACGGAAAACGGCAGTGCGAGTAAGGCAAAGCCTGATAATATGCGAATTGCAGGAAAAACCGCCACGGCACAAAGCGGACAGTTTGACTCAAACGGAAATGAAATAACGCAGTCTTGGTTTTGCGGATATTTTCCTTATGAAAATCCGAAATACGCCGTAACAGTATTAAAGGAAAACGGCAGGGGAGGCTCGTCGGACTGTGCGCCCGTGTTCAAGTACATTGCGGAAAATGTAGATTAAAAAAATACCTCTGTAAGACCTAAATCCTACAGAGGTAAAGTTTTATTTAAGCAAGCTTAACCTTTTCCCAAAGTGAAGCGAGATAATCGAGCATATCCTGATCAAGATTGTGGAAGTATTCGCATTTAACTTCTTTTTTCGGATAGAGAACCTCGCTGTCCTTGTATTCGTATCTGTCGTCCGAAAGAACTGCCGTGTTCGGGCAAAGGTAGCCGAGATAATTTGCGTTTGCAAGTGAAACCTCAGGCTCACACATAAAGTTTATGAACAATTCCGCCGCAGCCTTGTTCTTGGCGTTAGAGGGGATGCACATAGCGTCGATAAAGATGTTTGTGCCCTCGTCGGGATAAACAAATGCAAGGTCGGGGTTTATATCTGCCATTGTAAGATAGTCGCCTGCATAGTAGGGAGCAATAGCAGCCTCGCCCATTTCCATTTTGTCAAACACCTCGTCCATTACATAGGACTGAATAAGAGGCTTCTGCTCAATAAGCTTATTTGCAGCCTCATCCCACTGTGCTTTATCGGTTGAGTTTACGCTGTAGCCTAAAAGGTACTGTGCAATGCCGAAAGCATCCCTTGAATTGTTGAACGTGAGGATTTGTCCCGCATACTTTTCGTCCCACATAACGCTCCAGCTTGTCGGTACTTCGTCAACCATAGTTGTATTGTAGATAAGACCTACCATACCGCCTGTGTATGCAACCGTGTATTGACCGTCGGGATCGAAATATGCGTTTTTGTATGACTGAGAAATGTATGAAGCGTTCGGCACATTTTCAAAGTTAATGGGCTGAAGCATATTTTCTGAAATCATTCTTGCAATCATATAGTCGGAGGGGATAAGCACATCATAGCTTACGCCGCCGCTTTTAAGCTTTGAATACAAGTCCTCGTTAGAGTCGAACATTGCATAGTTTACCTTTATTCCGGTAAGCTTCTCAAACTCCTTTATAACATTGAGAGAGCCTTCTGAGCCGTCGGAAATATATTCGCCCCAGTTATAGACGTTTATTTCCGTGCCCTTGAGTTCGGGAACGTCGTAATTGCCTTTTAATGCGTCAACATTGAGCTTTTCGGATGAATTTACGCAGCCTGAAAGCGCAGTGATGCTTAAAAGCATAACAAGGGTCATAATAATACTGATAACTTTTTTCATTTGTTTTTCCTCCTGTGAAAATCAAAGCTCTTGCTTGCTTTGTTCCTTCTTTTCGCTTCGTACCTGCATAATATTCATAAGCACAAGCAAAACGAGAACGGCAACAAAAATAAGCGTGGAAAGGGCGTACATATCGGGCTTTACCTTCTTCTTTGTCATTGAGAAAATGACAATCGGAAGCGTCTGAAATTTAGGACCGCTTACAAAATAGCTGATTATAAAATCGTCAAGCGAAAGTGTAAACGCCATTATAAAGCCCGTTATAATTCCTGAAGATATATTCGGTAAAATAACCTTGAAGAATGCCTGAACAGGTGTACAGCCGAGATCCTGTGCAGCCTCGGCAAGATGTGTATCTGTCTGACGAAGCTTTGGAAGCACCGAGAGGATAACATACGGCAGGTTGAAGGTAACGTGTGCAATCAAAAGCGTTGGGAACCCCAATACGTCCGACATTCCGACAAGCTTACCAACAAATACGAAAAGCAACATAAGCGAAACGCCCGTTACTATTTCGGGATTCATCATCGGTATATTTGCTGT
>ENA-OYZM01000201-OYZM01000201.1-human-gut-metagenome-genome-assembly--contig:-NODE-201-length-21731-cov-9.142554_pt1 | contig 21731 bp, 24 predicted proteins | sample MGYA00243291_ERZ653477 | MGnify/ENA primary metagenome ERZ653477 (study PRJEB26926, sample SAMN06165024) | human gut metagenome | biome: ENVO:00009003; feature: ENVO:2100002; material: ENVO:00002003... | reverse complement strand
ATCAGCCTCGGTCTCGTGGGCTCGGAGATGTGTATAAGAGACAGTGTGTGTACAGAGTATCAGCTATTCGCTGCTCTGCCGCTGGTTTACCGCCGCTGTCCTGCCCCTTGATGAAGCACTGGAAGCCGCCCTCTTGCGCCGGGGAAGCCGGAAACGCTGCGCTGTCTGCGGGGCGTTCTTCTTCCCAAAATCCAACCGGGGGAAATACTGCCCGGACTGCGCCGGACGCATGAAGCGGATAAACGCCGCCAAACGGAAGCGGAAACAAAGGGAGAAATGTCACGCTTTAGGGCATTTCAAACCCGCATAAATCAAGGCTTTTTTGGAGGGTGTCAAAGGGTGCGTGATACATTTATCCTTTTCCCTTAAAAACGCCCCCTAAAAGCGTAACAGAACCCACAGACAGACACCACAAGGAGGTGAACCCTATCGCTGATTATATGACCGCAGGAACGGAGCTGCCCGCTTACCTGCCTTACCCCCGTTTCCTGCTGGAAACAGACCTATCCCACACCGCAAGAGAGTTATATGCGCTGCTGTTAGACCGTTCCACCCTTTCGCAGAAGAACGGCTGGCAGGACAGCGAGGGACGGACATACATTGTCTACCCCATAGCAGAGATAGCGGAAATGCTGGATAAAGGCTGCACCACCATAAAGGGCGCACTGAACGAACTGGACGCTGCCGGGCTGCTGGAACGCAGACGGACGGGCTTTTCTGCCGCCAACCGTCTGTATGTGAAAGTGCCGCCTATCCCAGTGGTACAGTTTTCCGACCAACTGACGGACGGAAAACCGCCCCTCATAAGGGCGGGAAACCGACCAACTGACAGCCGGAAAACTGACCTTATGACGGTCGGAAAACCGTCCCCTAACCAAACTAATATAAACAACCTAATAGAGAGCCAAACAAAAGGAGCGAGTGAGGGGCAGCCCCCCGCCGCTTATGGCAGATATAAAAATGTATTTCTTTCTGACACAGAACTTTTGGAGCTGGAACAGGACTTCCCCGGCAAGTGGGAGTATTACCTTGACCGCCTTTCCTGCCACATCGCTTCCACCGGGAAGCAGTACCAGAGCCATGCAGCCACCATTTACAAGTGGGCGCAGGAGGACGCTGCCAAAGAGAAGCCAAAGAAAGGCATACCGGACTATTCATTCAAGGAGGGAGAAAGCCTATGACCGATACAATCCACAACACCATACTGCCTATGACCGACACCACAGCCGAGCCGGAGGATTACACCGGGGAGGACGGGCTTTTATACTGCGGCAAATGCCGGAAACCCAAAGAAGCCTATTTCCCGGAGGGCAAGACCTTTTTCGGGCGTGACCGCCACCCGTCAGAGTGCGACTGCCAGCGGGCAGCCCGTAAGGAACGGGAAGCCGCCGAGAAGCGGCGCAGCCACCTTGAAACGGTGGAACGGCTGAAACGGCAGGGCTTTACAGACAAGACCATGCAGGACTGGACATTTGCCAACGATAACGGCAGCTGCCCGCAGATGAAGAACGCCGCCGGATATGTGGCACGCTGGGAACAGATAAAGGACGGGAACTACGGGCTGCTCTTGTGGGGCAGGGTAGGCACTGGGAAAAGCTATTTTGCCGGGTGTATTGCAAACGCCCTCATGGAGCAGGAAGTCCCGGTGTGCATGACAAACTTTGCAGCAATATTAAACGACCTTGCCGCCAGCTTTGCGGGCAGGAACGAATATATTTCCCGCCTTTGCAGCTTCCCCCTGCTCATCATTGACGATTTTGGAATGGAGCGTGGCACAGAATACGGTCTGGAACAGGTCTACAATGTGATTGACAGCCGCTACCGGAGCAGGAAGCCGCTGATTGTGACGACCAACCTCACGCTGGAGGAATTGCAGCACCCGGAGGACACCGCCCACGCCCGGATTTATGACCGCCTGCTTGAAATGTGTTCCCCTCTCTGCTTTACCGGGGAGAATTTGAGGAAAGCCGCCGCACAGGGAAAAATGGAACAGCTGAAACGGCTGCTTGCCGGAAAGGAGATTTGCCTATGACCGACACCCAGAGAAACAAACGCCCTGCCCGCCGCCCGGACTGCGTGACCGAAACGAGGATAGGCAACACAATCCTTGTGGTGTCTGGCTTTTTCAAGGAGGGGGCGACCGACACCGCCGCTGACAAGATGATGAAAGTGCTGGAAGCAGAAGCCGCCGCCGGATATTTGACCTGTGATAAGCCTGATTGAAAAACCGTCATTTTTACCGACCGTAAAGAAGCAGATTTGACGCTTTTGCCGCTATACAGACAGCCGCCCCATGTGGTACAATCAAGGTACGGAATAGTGGGGCTGGCTGTCGGAAACGGAGGAATTTATGTTAAGACAGACCACCCAGCAACTCATTACCGCCCTTTACCCAAGACTGTCCCATGAGGACGAGCTGCAAGGCGAGAGCAATTCCATTTCCAACCAAGAGTTAATATGTAAAGGGTGGTTTCTCCACCCGAATACATATGACTGCGGCTCATTTGTGGTGAATTGAAAAGCAGTTATAGGAAAGGAGCAGAAAAAGCCTTATAACCGCTGAAAATCAACAAAAAGGAGCTGAAATGCTATGAAATCTCTATTTGAGGAAATGGGCGGCACATACCGTCAAGTGGGTGATTATTTCATCCCCAACCTTGTCTTGCCGGATGACGGCGACTATCAGATAGGCAAATACGGGCGTATGCGCCGCACCTATCTGAAAGAGCATCGAAAAATTCTCTACAACAACTATGTGTTGGAGGGAACGCTGTTCAAGCACTTAGCTGAAATCGACCAAGCCTGCAACGAGCGTATGGAAATCATCGTATCCGCTATGTCGGAGCAGGAGGGCGTGACCGAAGCACTCAAAGCGGCTGACCAAATGGAATGGGTACGCCGTAAAAACAGCATCCACAACCGTGCGGAGGAAATCGTCTTGACCGAACTTGTATATGCTTAATCGAATGCCCGTTATCGGCTGTATGGCTGATAACGGGCATTTTCCTTTGGTCAGTTGTTTTCTTCCGTGCTGGCAACAAGGCGGTCAAAATCACTCTGATACAAGCGGTCTTGAATGACACGGTACTGCTCAAATTCACTTTCCGCAAAGGCTTTTGCGATTGCAGCAGTAACCTTGCCCTTGTCCTGCAAAATATCTGCATCGTTGAATTGCAGGAACGCATCCAGTTTGGAAGCCCAATCTGCCATCGTCATCGGGATGTGCCGTCTTGCCTGTCTCGTGGCATAGTCCAGATACATCGTGACGATCTCGTTGAGTTCTTGTATTTCGCCCTTGGATAAGTAATTCTTTGCAATCGACACGTCAGCTTTTACGATTTTCCCATCGGGAGCGTTGCGCCATGAGGTCAACCCCATATGTTCTTTTGTGTGGTCTGCCCGTGCCATAATGACCTCTGCGGCAGTATTGCCGTGAACGGCATAGTGCATTTTGTTCTGCACCGTTGCAAAGAAATCTCGTGTGATCTGACTGTCAACAGTATAATCCACGGCAGTTGCATAGATGTCCGTGATTTTTTGATAAAAACGACGTTCGCTGGCACGAATTTCCTGAATCTCGGAAATCAGATGCTCAAAATAGTCCTCGTCGAAAATCTGACCGTTAATCAATCTGCTCTTATCAAGGACATATCCCTGCTTAGTAAAGGTGTCCAGCACCTTTGTTGCCCACTGTCTGAACTGTGTTGCCCTGCCGGAGTTGATACGGTATCCAACGGCGATAATGGCAGACAAAGAGTAGAATTTATATTGATAGGTTTTTCCGTTATCCGCAACTTGTGCAAAATTTGCACAAGTTGAAGTTTCGGACAATTCGCCGCTTTCATAGACATTTTTCAAATGCTTTGTAACAACGCTTCTGTCCACATCGAAAAGCTGACCGATTGCTTTTTGTGTCAGCCATACATCGTGATCCTGCACACGGACTTCAATGCCGTCCTCGTGTGCATCTTTCGTAAATACAAGAAAATCCACCGTACTGTTTCGGATTTGCAGTTTGTTATTTTCAGCCATTATGTATCACCGTCCTTTATTCGCTGTCGGCAGAACCGTTTTTATTTGCCCTGCTCTTATAAACATTATACTTATTCTTGCACTGCGGACTACAGAAAATTGCACTCGGTCTGCTTGCCACAAAGGTCTGCAAACAATGCTTGCAGATACGGATGGGTTTCTCCGTGTCGGTCAGCATGAAACTGAACATCATCTGTATTCCGAGCATAAGGGAGTGAAAATCCCATACGATAGTCGGCTTGTCGAGCAGAGCAATACGATATGTCGGCGCAATACCACCAAAGGCTTCCATGCCCTGCTGCATCAAAAGCCGCTGTTCGGGAGTCATCGTGTCGTAATCCTCGTAGAACAGCACGGAGGTCAGGTAGGTAAATGCAATATCAATGAACTGCTGCTTTATCCATTCGTAAGGCTCGGCGTATTCTCTCTGGAAGCTCATATTGACCGCCATCGGCTTGTCCGTTGACATAGTCAAAGCAAGTGCCATCATCGCACGGTCATTGCTTATATTCCACATGGATTCCACACCACGCTTGACCACATCCGGCTTAACAAAAGGAAAGAACAAATCAAGATACTCCATCGTGGACATGGATTCCTCACGGATAAAATGATTCTTCGGCAGATATACCGCCTCGTAATCCATAAAGTTCGGTGTAGTAGGCAGCGCTGTCATAAGACCAAGCAAGCCGTATTTCACCGCAAACTGCTGAATTGCTTTTTGTATCTCCTGCGGCGTTTTCTTCTGCGATTCCATGCGACCAATATCAATGGCATCCAGAATAAGCCGCTGATATTCGCTTAGCGGGTCATAAATACCCGGCTGTGCAGTTGCGGTAGGCGTGAGGTACAGCATACCATTTTCTGCCGTTTTCCATTCATATTCACTATATCTCACCCAATGTGAACTGGTGCGTTGAAATATACTTTTCATAATCTCACCTGCGCTTCCAATCATCTATTCCATACTTGGTTAAAAGCTCCCGTGCCTGCTCCATACCGCTTTCGGTAATATATACCGACTTGGAACGGGACGGATGACTGCCTTGCCGTATGTAATCTGCATCATCCAGCTCATTCAAAATATCGAAATCGTAACCTTTCCAAGCATAAAAATCCTTTGCCTCGTCAAACTTCTCTCCCTGTGCAAATCTGGAGAGATATAAGAGCATCAGCGTTAATTCCCGCATTGCTTCTTCGGCTTTTACCTTATCGCTCATAGCCATCTGTTCCTCCACTATCTATTGTAACCTATATTATCTATAATTATATTACGACTTGCTGCTAATTTCAATATCTATGCCATTTTCGGTCAGAAATTCTTTTTCAAGCAAGGTCAAAGGCTGCTGTGCCTGCACTTTTTCGGTAAGTGCGGCAAGCAGCTTTTTCCGTATCTTTTTGAGCATCGTGTTCCGCACCTTGCGGATGTTGCGGTCTGATTGCCCTCGGATAGCAGCAATCTTGACGGAACTGTACTGCCGCAGAGCAGACAGGAACAAAAGGAACTTGTGATCCTCGTTCAGCTCCCGCAGGATAACGGACATATCCGCATCCGTCACAAGCTCGTGAATATCGTAAGGACAGTAAAAGATCGTATCTATGAAATCTCCTTTGCGCTCCTGCCATGACAGTACATCATTGAGTGTATCGGGGAAACACAAAGCATCTTCGGATGCACCGTAGTCAAGGGGAACATCGTCTCCGCTTCGGTACAGCTCATGGTATCGCTCCTTGCGCTGACGGTTGGCATCGAGCCGGTCATACCACGCCACAAGATTTTCGTAATCTCTGAGTGTTCGGGCAGAATCCTCCAACCGCTTCAAAGCCTGCGCCCGAAGCTCACGCTTTAAGAGTTTGCGTTCGGGCTGCTCGTCCCCGGTATCATCCCCATCATCCTCTATGGGATTTTCTGCGGCATCGGCTTCTATTTCATCAATGATACGCTGTTCCTTTGCAAGCCTGCGCCGTGTCTTTTCGTATTCCTCGGCTTCCGCATCCTCAGCCTCGGTATCGCTGTCAGCAAAAATATCTTTCTTCTTTCGTTTCCTTCGTTTCTTTTCGGGAGGTTCATCGGCATCTTCTTCCGCATCATCCCAAAGGGCGTTTTCATCTTCGTCCTCGTCATCGATTATGTAATCGGAATCATCCGCTTCATATTCATCATCTTCGTAATCGGTATCTTCATCATAAAGACCGTCATTTTCGTATCGTTTGGGATCATCGTACACCGCAGAAACCTCCCTTCAAAAATATTTTTCAAATTGTCTTTGATTTTCCGAAAAACAGTTCCGCTAAACACCCCGTATTTCTCCTATTAGTGAGGGAGTAATATATTTTGTCTGCGATTATATTACTGCCAACACTAAAGAAAGGAGGAAACTGCTTATGACCAAAACCTATCGTGAGCTGACTGGAAAGGAAAAAAGACAGATCAAGAAGTTGGTTGTCTCCAAGTGCGCCAACTACGACAAGGAATACGGCTGCCTGCCGCTGGACTGTGCGTGCTATATGTTCGGGGTATGCTACTCATGCAGTGGACTGTGCAGTTATTTTCGCAAGGCTGTACTGCCGGAAGATAAGGAACTGCAAGCCGTATTCGAGCCGATGCCGCTTGCTGTCTGCAAGGAGTGCGGCAAGCATTTTCAGAAGGACGGCAAACGTGCCTACTGTTCCGACAAGTGCGCCGCAGAAGCAAGACGCAAGCAAACGGCGGCAAGAGTGCGAAAGCACCGTGCAAAACAAAAATAAGATACCTTGTAACCATTTTGCCCTCGAAAAGCCTTGTGCCGCAAGGCTTTTTTGAGGGCATTTCTGCGTGGGTAATGGGTTAATACCCGATACCTCGTTTAACCGTACAAATGGTTACAGAAAATCGGAACTATTATCATTATACACCAAATTTATTAATTTTTCAATCTATGGAGGAAATTTGCCTATGGTAAAAAACGAAAACAAGAACTTTGCTTATACCACCCATCGCATCGGCGGCACGACCTACAAGGTAAAGGTCGTGTTCAATGAAAGCGGCACAGAGACAATGGAAGATAAAATTTTAAGGATTATTCGCAATGAAGTTCACACAAGCTGCGAAAATTATGATATAATAAATGCACCACAAATGAGCCGACAGTCTGAAAGGAGCGCATCATGATGAGCGTGAAACAGACTGTGGGACAGGATCCCAATAAAATTACGGCATTGTACGAGAGACTTTCCCGTGACGATGACCAGGTTGGCGATAGCAACAGCATTGTCAATCAGAAAAAATACCTCGAAAGCTATGCTGAGCAGAGAGGCTACACGAATATCCAACACTATACCGATGACGGCTGGAGCGGCGGTAATTTCAACCGTCCCGCATGGAAGCAGTTGGAAGCAGATATTGAAGCCGGAAAAGTGGCTCATGTTCTGGTAAAGGACATGAGCCGAATCGGCAGAGATTATTTGCAGACCGGCTTTTACACGGAAGTATTCTTCCGTGAGCATGGCGTTCACTTTATTGCGATTGCCAACAGCGTGGACAGCGATGACCAGAACAGCAATGAGTTTGCGCCGTTCCTCAACATTATGAACGAATGGTATCTTCGTGATTTGAGCCGCAAGCAGCGCACTGCTATCCGTGTAAAAGGCGAATCTGGAAAGCCTACCACAAACTGCGCCATCTACGGCTACAAGAAGATGCCGGGTGATAAGTACAGTTGGTATATTGACGAGGAAGCCGCCGAAGTTGTCCGCAGAATATTCCGTCTGACTATTGAGGGCAAAGGGCCGTATGACATTGCCCGTATCCTCTATGAAGATAAGGTGGAAACACCCGCCGTATACTTCGGCAAACAAAACAAGGGCGTTTGGAAAAGCAAAGAGGAATTTCCCAACCCGTATAACTGGAGCGGTTATATCGTTGGGCAGATTCTTTCCAAGCCCGAATATATGGGGCATACGGTCAACTTCCGTTCTCACAAGCAGTCCTATAAGGACAAAAATCCTGTGATGAATCCCAAAGAGGACTGGCTGATCTTTGAGAACACTCACGAAGCCATCGTGGATAAGGAAACGTGGGAGCTTGCACAGAAGCTCCGCAAGACACCGAGACGGCATGACACGATAGGTGAAGCAAATCCTTTAACAGGACTTCTGTTCTGTGCCGACTGTGGTGCAAAGATGTATAATCAGCGCACAAGAGGGTCTGACAGCAAGCCTTACCCCTCCGATGCCTATGAGTGTTCCACCTACAAGTTGGCAGGACAGAAACGCTCTGCCGCCTGCCGCAATCACCATATTTCCACGAAAGCCCTCCGAGAGCTTATTTTGAACACCATCCGCACTGTCAGCACCTATGCCATTTCCAATCAAGACGAATTTATGGAAGAGGTGCGTTCTGCTTCGCAGATCAAGCAAAAAGAAGCGGCAAAGGAAACCAAGCGCAGGCTGAACAAGGACAAGAAGCGTATTGCCGAGCTTGACAATATCATTAAAAAGCTCTATGAATCCTTTGCCATCGGACGCATTACCGATGAACGCTTTGATACCCTGCTTGCTGAATACGAAGCAGAGCAGAAAACCTTGCAGACATCCGTTGCAGAAGCCGAACAGAGGGTATCCTCTTTTGAGGAAGATACTGTCCGTGTGGAGCAGTTTATGGAGCTTGCAAGAAAGTACACCGACTTTTCCGAGCTGACCACAATGATGATTAACGAGTTTATCGACAAGATCATCGTCCATGCTCCCGAAAAGATAGACGGTGACAGAGTGCAGGAAGTTGAGATTTATTTGAAGTTTATCGGGCATTTTGAGCTTCCCGCACCGGAGCTGACCGAGGAAGAAATGAAGCGGCAGGAACAGCTCAAGCAGCATCGCATCAAGAGCCGGGAACGGTATCAGAAGATGAAAGCCGGCGAACACGCCGTTGGACAACCGTTCAAGCTGACCTGCAAATGCTGCGGCAAGGAATTTGAATCCAAACACTCCAACACTTTGTTCTGTGACCGTAATTGCCGGGCAAGATATTACCGGCAGGAAGCAGCAAAGGAACGGAGCCGTGAGATCGCTTGTGTGAACTGCGGCAAGACCTTTACCACAACGAGGTCGGATGTTAAATACTGTTGTGATGAGTGCCGATACGAAGGGCATCTCAAAGGTCAGCGGGTACGCAATGCGGCAAACCGAGCGAAGGAAAAAGAGCCGGTATTGCTTGACACTCCGCCTACCGAAGAAACCGAACAGAAAACAGCATAACGATATTTGAAGCGGATTGATGTATGTCGATCCGCTTCTTCTGTTTTCAAGTGGACAAAATGTCCACTTGATTTTTTATGCCTGTTTTGCAATCAATGTATCATTTTGAAACTTTGATTCTTGATGTCTTTCGAGGTGAGTGGTAAGTTGCCAATCTGACAACTTAGCAAATCGTCCGTGGCAAAGTGCCAAGTTGGCACTTTACCAAACTCGCTACCTGTTTATTTGGCAAGTTCCCATTTTGGGAACTTGCCGTGATCTCCGTCCATTATGGCAAGTTGCCAATTTGACAACTTGCCTACCACACAGAGGAGCCGGTATTTATCAAGTTCCCAAATTGGGAACTTGATACTTCGCCCCAACAACTGAAAGTTCCCAATCTGGGAACTTTCACCCGTATCAATCAATAATTTTTGTATCGCCGCAAAGCGGCAGAAAGGAAACTCTATGAATTTTATGAGCAACAACACCAATCCCATCATCATCGGCATCGACCACGGCTACGGCAACATCAAGACCGCCCACTGCTGCTTCAAAACGGGCGTTGCAGCCTATGACAAGGAGCCGACCTTCAAGAGCAATCTGCTTGTGTACGAGGGCAGATACTATCTCATCGGTGAGGAACACAAGGAATTTATCTCCGACAAAATGGCAGACAGCGACTTCTATATTCTCACTCTTGCCGCTGTTGCCCGTGAGCTAAACATCCTCAAGCTGACCTCTGCCCGTGTCCACCTTGCGGCGGGACTTCCTCTGACCTGGGTAAGCGAACAGAAGGACAGTTTCAAGGCGTATCTTCTGCAAAATGAAAGTGCGGATTTTGTTTTTCGGGGCGTTGACTATCATGTTGAATTTGCCGGTGCGGATATTTTTCCGCAGGGCTTTTCTGCGGTTGCAGACAAGCTCCGTGAGTTCAAAGGTATCAATATGCTCTGCGATATTGGCAACGGCACGATGAATGTCATGTATATCAACGAGTGCCGTCCTCTTGCGAAAAAGTGCTTTACCGAAAAGTACGGCACCAATCAGTGTATGCTTGCTGTGCGGGAAAATCTGATGAAGCAGTTTGGCGTATCGGTGGATGAAACCGTCCTTGAGCGTGTCATCCGTCACGGCACGGCAGACATCAGCCAGCGTTATCTGACTGCCATCCGTGATACCGCAACCGAGTATGCAGAGGGTATCTTCCGCAGACTGCGTGAGCATGAATACGATCCCGAACTGATGCGCCTGTATATGGTAGGCGGCGGAAGCTGTATTCTCAAAAACTTCGGCAGCTACGACAAAGACCGTGTTATCTTGGGCGACGATATTTGCGCTACCGCAAAGGGCTATGAACTGCTTGCCGAGCAGAAGCAGAACAGAAAGGCGGCATCGTATGAAACAGATTTACACGACCACTTTACGCCTAAATTTTGCGGATGAGGATGACCGCTGAGCCTATGAGCATTTACAGCGAATGGACAAAAAGCAGTATCGCTCTTACAGCAAGGCGATTGTTACCGCTGTCAATGACCACTTTGACCGACAGGCACGGCTTGCTTCCGATCCTTATCTGGAAACCCGTGAAAAAGAGGATGCTTTTCTTCGGCGTGTGACAGAAACCATTGAACAGGGCTTGCGGTTTGCACCCGTCGGTATGCTGACCGTCACGCCGCCTGCCGCCGTTGAAGCTCCGTCTGCCGAGGATGACGAAAACATTTCGGCGGCATTGGACTTCGCTGACAGTTTCTGATACTACTATTGCCCTCGTTTGGTATTACTGCGATACCAAACGGGGGCATTTTTGCTACTACAACGATTTTCAGAAAAAGCGTGATACCAAACAAACGGATATTTGGTATTACGCTGCTATCAAATAACCCTATTTTTACTACCACAGGAGGAATTTTTATGACCGAGAACGAGAAAAAGTTATTACAAGCCAAGCACAGATTGGAGGAAGCCGAGATGCGTGACCGTAATAAGGAGCGAAAAGCAAGGACACGACGGCTGATCCAGGAGGGAGCGATACTGGAAAAGGTCTTTCCGAGCGTTGCTTCCATGAGTCTTGACGATGTGGAGGACTTTTTATGCGAACTAAGACGATAAATTTGGTACGAGGGGCGTTCGGGCAACCGAGCGTCCCGTTTCTTTTATCCCGAAGGGCGCACTTACTCACCACCCCGAAGGGGCGGTGGTATTACCTGCGGCAACCGTGCGCTCTGCGAGGCGGATGCGGCTTCTGCGGAAGCCTTATGGACAATGCCACAGCTCTGCGGTGCTGCTGTCATTGTCCACGCAGACGGCTATATGTTTTGCTTCATCATCAAAACTGTTGTTTCCGTTTTGGAAACAACCCGCCGCCTGCCTGCGAAAATCTGCCACCGGCAGTTTTATCGCAGTTATGGGTATCGCTCTCCTGCGACACCCATTTTCTTTTTGCGAAAAAGGAACAAAAACAAGAGTGAAAGGACGGTGAGGACGAATGGCGATCTACCACTTGGAAGCAAAGGTTGTCAGCCGAGGTGCGGGACGGTCTGCGGTTGCCGCTTCCGCTTATCTGAGCTGTACCAACATCTTAAACGACTATGACGGAGTACGGCACGACTTCACACGAAAGAAAGGACTTGTGTGGGAGGATGTATTTCTGCCGGAGTTCGCTCCACCCGAATGGAAAGACCGAGGTGTGCTTTGGAATGCTGTGGAGGAAAACGAAAAGGCCAAGGACAGCCGCCTTGCCCGTGAGTTTGTTCCTGCTCTGCCCGTTGAGCTTGCACCGGCACAGTGGCAGGAGCTTCTAACCGATTTTATACAGAATAGTTTTGTTGCCGAGGGGATGTGCGCTGATGTTGCTATCCACGATCCGCACCCGCCAGGTCATAATCCACACGCTCACATTATGCTAACGGTGCGCCCACTTGATGAACAGGGCAACTGGCAGTACAAGACCGAGAAAGAATATCTCTGTGTCCGAAACGGCGAAGAACGGGGTTTTACTGCTGCTGAGTTCAAGGCGGCGCAGGCCGATGGCTGGGAAAAGCAATATCCCTACAAGGTCGGGCGAAAGAAAGTGTATATGCCGCCATCCGCGGCTGAGAAGCATGGATATGAACGAGCCAACAAGCATCCGAAAAGCACCAAGTTCGGCAGACAGAATCCTATTGCCGAGCGTTGGAACAGCGAGGAACAGCTTGCGGAGTGGCGCAAGGCGTGGGCAGACGTGACCAACTGCTATTTAGAGAAATACGGACACGAGGAACGCATCGACCACCGCAGCCATGCAGATCGGGGTTTGACAGAACAGCCCACAATACACGAAGGTGTGTTTGCCCGTGCGTTGGAGAAAAAGGGTATTATCTCCGACCGCTGTGAAATCAACCGTCAGATCAAGGCTGACAATGCTCTGCTGCGGGAACTGAAATCCGCAGTGCGCAAGCTGATGGATGCGGTGAAAAATACCGTTCCCGCACTTGCGGAAGCAATGGAAAAGCTGCGTGAGAATATGATCATTTTCCGGTATCAGCTTAACCATATCGCAAAGGGCAAGCACAGCATGAAAAAGTATATTAAGTCTGTCAGTCCGGAACTGGAGCGCTATGCCGGGTTGGTTCAGCAGATCAAGGACAAGACCAAGGAACGGAAGAACTTGCTTGCGGAGAAAAAGGAAACGCCGTTTTATCAGTTACCCAAGCTGCATGACCTGTCCCAGCGCATTGCGGAGCTGACAGAGGAATTGGAAGAACTGAAATCTGAAAAGTCTGCCCTGCTGAATACACTGGACTGCGCAGATGATACGGGCGTTTCCGATGTGAAGAAGCAAATCGCTACCATGGAAACGGCTCTGAAGAATTTGGAGGAACAGGAATCCAAATATTCTGCTGAATTGGAGGATGCGCTGAAACAGTATGCCGAGCTGAAAGCGCAGGCCGCAGATGTGGATACCGTGGAACTAATGGACGCAAGGCTGGATATTCGTCCCGACAGGGAACGCTCTGCCGCTGACCGTGTAAAAGCCGCCTACGGCGAGAAATACGATCCACTGATGATGTATGACAGCAAGCGGGATGTTGCCTACCTGTTGAATGAAGAAGCGAAAGCACGGTCTGTCCGTGATATTCTGCGGCAGAAACAGAAAGCACAGCAGACACAACCGCAGAGGAAACCGAAACGCCACGAACAGGAACGGTAATGCGCCGTTCCTGTTCTTTTTTGTATGTTAGACGAATGGAGGGATAAACGATATGAACATTTACGGATATGTGCGGGTATCCAGCACCGATCAAAATGAGGATCGTCAGATGATTGCTCTGCGGGAAGCCGGAGTGCCCGAAAAGAATATTTTTATGGATAAGCAGTCCGGCAAGGATTTTGACCGCCCTAATTACAAAAAGTTGGTAAGGAAGCTGAAATCCGGGGATCTGCTGTATATTCTCAGCATTGACCGCTTGGGGCGCAACTATGAGGAGATCCAAAAGCAATGGCGGGTGCTGACCAAGGAGATCGGCATTGATATATGCGTAATTGATATGCCGCTGCTGGACACCCGGAACGGGAAAGACCTGATGGGGACTTTTATTGCAGACCTTGTACTGCAAATCCTGTCCTTTGTGGCGCAGAGTGAACGTGAGAATATCAAGAAGCGGCAGGCCGAGGGGATCGCCGCAGCGAAGGCAAAGGGCGTCAAATTCGGCAGACCCGAAAAGACTGTGCCCGATGATTTCGGAAAAATCGTGAAAGCATGGGAGCAAAAGAAGGTGCCGCTGGCAGAAGTTTTGAAGCAATGCGATATGAGCGAAGCCACTTTTTACCGCAGATTGCGGGAATACAGACTGCTCCGGGATAGCAAAAAGGCTGGATAACGGGAATGTGGCTATCATAAGGTGTACCTTCTGATAGCCACAAAAATCTATAATCATTATACACACGAAGCGAAATTAAATCAAGAGAATCAAGCATTTTGTTGCAAATTGCGTAGCTTTTCAGCTCTATCTCCACCCACTCTAAGGTCATTATGTATTTGTGGGAGTAATTGTCAAAAAGTACACCTTTTGATTATTGTTACAGACTATTATGCACCGCCATATCAATATTTCTTGATCTTCATAATGTTATAGATTAACAGCATAAAGAAGCAAATCTTACCAAAAACCAAAAAAAGGGGAGGATAAGGATGAACAAAATAATTTTAATATTCGGAGTTTTATTTATCGTGATTGCCGGTTGCTTAATTGGAACCAGTTTATCCCATTTAGAGGATGAAAATGCAGAAACAGTTGAAATGGAACAGCCGTCCAACAAAGAATTCTCTGCGGTTTCTACAGATGCTGTGGAAACCTCGGAAGACGATGCGATGTTTGTTGCCGTTGATGCTTTAAAATCACCCAATAATGAGATTCAGCAATATATTTCTTCACAGGTACAAATTGACGAGACGCATATTCGCATGACTGCTGATAAAATGGGAGAGGTATATCTCTCCGGAAAAGCAGAATCCGTATCTGCTTTTCGTTACGGAAGATTTTCTTTTTGTATCAATACTATAAAAGGCGTAGGATTGTTTCCTGCAATTTGGATGTTGCCATCCGATACCAATTCCGATTGTCCGGAAGTAGATATTTATGAACTGATTGGGAATGAACCCAACATATTTTATGGGGTGCTACATTACATGGAGGAAAGTGAAAAATCAAGAGATTTTTTTAGATATACCTTTCCAGTTGATAAAATACCGGAAACATACCACATTACATTCGAATGGACACCGAAGAAAATGGTTTGGTATCTGGAAGATGAAATAATCTATACAATTCAGGAGAATGTTCCGAATGAACCGATGTATTTCATTTTTAATCTTGCAGTGGGAGGAGACTGGCCCGGAAGTCCGGATGCTGATACTGAATTTCCGGCAATGTTTGAGGTGGAGATTTTGGAATTTATGCCGCAGGAAGTTTATTCGAGATGAGGAAGAATATCGTGCAGGTAAAAAGAACTGAGAAAAAATTTATATTAAACAGTCAAGAGCGTGTCCTTGCACAAAAGAGCATTGGCGCAGTCATGCCGAAAGACCGCCATTGCGTTTCGGCAGACGGCTATGAGGTCCGATCGCTATATTTTGATACCTTTTCTGATCGAGCTTGCGCTGAAAAAGAAGAAGGCTTGCAAGAGCATGAAAAAATTCGGGCAAGGATTTACGGAACGAATGACCGCATCATAAAGTTGGAAAGCAAAAGAAAGTATGGAGAATTCCAAACAAAAGACAGTATGTTGATCGATCGAAACACATTGGAAAATTTATGTGTCGGAAATTACAACGTCCTTTTGCAAAGTAATGATCCGCTGGCCATGTATTTTTACATAAAGCTTTCTCAGGGAATGGCGCCGAAAGCGATTATACAATACAAAAGAATTTCATACTGCGTTGCCGGTAATAATACGAGGATTACATTTGATTCTGATATACGAGCCACAGAGAGCAATTTCGACTTGTTTCGAGAGTGTTTGCTGACTTACCCTATCCTTCCAGTAAATCAGACAATTATGGAAGTAAAGTATAATAACTTCCTTTTCGGATACATAAAGGATGCATTGGTCGGAGTAAAAAAAAACACTACATCATTCAGCAAATATTTTAACGGAAGAATGTTCTATAAGTACATGATCTAAGGAGAATTAAAATGAAAGAATTTATTGTTGAAAATCTTTTGGCAGGAAGTACAGTGTCTTTTCTGGATGTTGCCGTTAAGCTTTTTATGGCGCTTGTGATTGGTGCTACTATCTATATTGCATACTATTTTACATCAAGCAAGGTTTCCTATAACAGTAACTTTAACCTTTCACTGGTTGCTATGGCGATTATTACTACAGCGATTATGGCAGTTATCACGAATAATATTGCTTTATCTTTGGGTATGGTTGGTGCGTTGTCAATCATTCGTTTTCGTACAGCTATCAAAGACCCACGTGATGCCATGTTTATCTTCTGGAGTATTATGGTTGGCATCTGCTGCGGAGTTGCACAGTATGTGATTGCGATTGCCAGCACGGTGGTTCTATTTTTATTCTTTATTCTTGCAAAAGCTGTCAAAGAGGAAAGAAGATATATTTTAATTATTCGCTGTGAAGTTGATGCAATGGAATATGTGAAATCGGTTACCTACCGCTATTTCAAAAACAGCCGAATCTCAGTTCAAAATACAACCAGTGAATATGCAGAATTTATCTATGAATTGAAACAATTTGAAAAGACCAAAACAGATGATTTTCTCAAAGAATTGTATGCTTGCAAAAAAATTGAGTGTGCAAACTTTGTTTTACAGGAAGATAAAGCAAGTGTATAAGGGAGCGCGATTCTGTTATGAGAAGAATATGGATTATGCTTGGTGTGGTGCTTACTTCATGTGTGATAGTTGCGCTCCTGCCCCTTTATCCTAAAGTAGATACCTTGGTTGTTCATCAGCATCAAAGTTACCCTGTGGAAAATAAAGAAATCACCGGTTTTGATGACAACGGTGTTCTGACCTCCCATCTGCCGCTGATTGTTTTAAAAGCGGACGGCAATGTGATTCCGGGTGCAGATAGGCCTACCGATCAGGAATTATACTGTGAATTTGCTGTGATTGACAATAACAATCACTTAAACCGTTCAGACGATGCCCCAACGCAAACCGGCAGAATGGCGATTAACGTTCGTGGAAATTCTTCACGTTATTTTCCCAAAAAACAATATGCAATCCGAACGGTAGATGATGCCGGCATTCCGCAGGAAACAACTTTTTTCGGTATGCCGGCAGAGACCACTTGGGTACTAAACGGAAGCTATATAGACTATTCCCAAATTCGCAACTACATGATGTATAATATTTCTTCTGAAATTATGAATTATGCACCTCAATGCCGACTTTGCGAGGTGTTTCTGACAAATGCAGAGGGTGAGTTGGAATATCAGGGGCTGTATACCATGATAGAAAAACCAAAGGTGTCGAAGGAACGATTGGACTTGACACCCTACGATCCGAAATATACGGAAACCTCTTTTGTTGTGCAGATGAATAAACGGATTGATGATGCAAGGATCGATCATCTGAAACCGGATGATGTTGATGTGTATTCTGCCAATTTGGAATATCCTGATGTGGAAAAGATTACGGATTCCTCATTGCAATATATACAAAAAGAGATACTCCAATTTGAAAAAACACTTTATGATGCGGAGTATTCCGATCATTGGGAAAAAGTGAATCAGCGCACCGATTTGGACAGCTTTGTAGATTATTATATTATCAATGAATTTTTTCAGAATTATGATGCCGGAAGACGTTCCACCTATCTTTATAAAAATGTCGGCGGCAAATTTTGTATGGGACCAGTATGGGATTTTGACAGTGCATTTAATAATTTTACAGGAATGGAAATTTCTCCGTATATATTAGATATGCAATCTACATTTTATTACTTCTACCTTTGCCACGATGCTGAATTTGTTGAACGGTGCAATGAACGCTATAAGGAGCTTCGCAAGACGGTTTTATCGGAAGAATATCTGCTTAAATATATAGACGAGAGCAGTATGTACTTAGGCAGCGCAGTGATTAGAAATTGTGATAAATGGTATGATGGAGATTATTCTCTCTATTATGGTGATATAGAAAAGATGCAAACATTCGTTATAGAAAGAGGCAAATGGATGGATGAGCATTTTAAAGAATATATAGCGATTGTAAGGTAAGCGAAGATGAAGAACATGAAAAAAGGATTTACAATCAGCGTCATGACAGCTGTTTTGTGTATTATTTGTATATGCTTGATATTTCATTGTTTTGATGGAAATAAAAGTGAAAAAGATAATATATTCAGAACCAATCAGAAAAAAGTAGAAATTCTGCAAGATGGAAGCTGGACGGATTTTGAGATAAAAGGCGTCAATATGGGAACCGGTTATCCGGGAGTGTTTCCAAATGAATTCGGTATCAGTGAGGAAACCTATGCTCGATGGTTCAACCTGATCGGGGAAATGAATGCCAATACGATCCGGGTTTATAAAATACAATCGCCATGGTTTTATAAAGCCTTTGCCCAATATAATGAAACTCATGAAAATAAAATTTATCTCGTTCAAAGTGTGGATTTTAGTGAGGATTTGATGTTTTCGGAAGAAAATTTGCTGAATCCGAAGCAGAAAAACAAAGTCTTTCAAGCAACCAAAAAGACAGTTGATGCATTACATGGGGAAAATATAACGTTTGATACAGACACAGGAACAATGTGTTACTATAGTAATGATGTTTCCGACTATGTATTAGGATATGTTTTAGGCGTGGAATGGGACGAAATGTTTGTAGATTATGTATGTCGTTTTAATGAAGGGATTGCGCCTTATCAAGGAGCCTATATATCCAGTAGGCAGGAGGCAAATGCCGTCGAGATTTTCTTCTCTCAGTGGGGAGATTATCTTTTAAAATATGAAGATGAAACTTACGGAACCCAGAAACTTCTCTCCTTTGCCAACTGGCCGGAAACAGATCCACTGGTAAATGAGGTATCCCCCAAACTATCGGTTGCATCAGCTACAGAAAATACAGAAGCCTTTATTGACCTTGAAAATCTCCAACTTTCCGATAAGGTGGTGAGTGGGATGTTCGCTTCTTATAATGTCTATCCCTACTTTCCTGCCAGCCTTCAGTATGGAAAATATACGGAGTATATTGATGACGAAGGTAATCGAAATCCCTATCGGAAATATCTGATGGAGCTTGTTGATCATCATTCCTGTCCGGTTATTATCACCGAATACGGAGTTCCTGCTTCCAGAAGCCCAGCATATAAAGATGTGTGGAGAAATTTATCGCAGGGTGGAAATAACGAAACCGAACAAGGTATTGCCTTGCTGGAGATGTATGAGGATATTCAGAAAGCGGGCTGCGCTGGAGGGATGGTATTCACATGGCAGGACGAATGGTTTAAGCGTTCATGGAATGAAAAAAGTTTGTCCAATCCGGATGGCAGAGCAAGCTGGAGTAATGCACAGAGTATAGAGCAGTTTTACGGATTGCTTGCATTTGAGCCGGGAGATGGCAAGGCTGAAAACTATCCGGATGGAAAAATTTCAGAATGGTCGAAAGAAGATGTTGTATTAGAAAATAATGATACGAAACTCAGTATGAAATCGGATGAAAAATATATTTATTTTATGGTGCAGGGGTTATCTGATATTAAAAGTGGCAATTCTATTAATCTTGCACTGGATGTTCTGCCAAATGCAGGAACAACCTATACAAAAAACTTAGACTTTGCCATCCCGGTGGATTTTTTGATTCAAATCAATGCAGAAAAAGGCAGTAAGCTATTGGTTCATGACGATTCGGATTTGGTTGTTTATTCGATTGCAGTCAAAAACAAAAGTGCGGCAGTTGACGAAATTTATAAAAAAGCTGAGGAATTGATGCTGCCGTTGAAAAATAATACCGATACATTTCATGTTGCTTCCAGAGCAAGTGGCAGTGTAAATAACTTCCTTTTGAATGAAAAGCCTCTTGAAAATGTTGGGATGTTAAAGCATGGGAACGCTAATCCGAACAGTGAGAATTATGATTCCAACGCAGATTACTGCATCAACGGTGATATCGTAGAGGTTAGAATCCCGTGGTCGCTTCTGAATTTTTATGACCCTTCTAAATGTATGGTAATTGATGATTATCACAAAAACGATTTTAATATCAAGGGTTTGAAAATCGAGGAGATTTATGCAGCTGTCTACTATGACAATCAGGAAAGCGTGACTGATTTCGGTACATATAAATTAAAAGGCTGGAAAAACCCGCAGTTTCATGAACGGTTAAAGGAATCATACTACATGCTTCAAAAAGCGTTTGGAGGTGACTGATATGGTGATTCATAATTTTTATATGGTTATATTGTATACTCTATGTGGATATAGTTTACTTTGTTTATGTGTTAAATTGCTTTTGGATAGGAACAGAGAAAAAAAGGCAGAGAAAAAGAAAAAAATAATTTGGTCGATTGTAAAATGAAGTTGGACACCTAAGAAAAAATCCATAGTGATTTTCCCCACATGGTAGAATGAAGTTTGCACACAACTTCTTCCAAGGGAGGGCAATCACTATGGACTGCCAAGATTATATCACAGAATTGGTAGAACGCAAGAAGGGACAGCACTTACAGCGAGAGGAACGAGGAGCAATCCAGCATCTCAAGAACGCCGGCTACACGAACAGAGCCATTGCCAGAGCAATCGGATGTTCACCAACCACCGTTGGGAACGAGCTAAAGCGCGGCACACCGCCCCGAAAGAGCAGCAAGGGCAGGAAGCCCGGATACTCGGCAAGGCGTGGAGAAGCAGTCTACAAGGCGAACAGAAAGCGTTCTCGGAAACCACACCGAATCTGTCACTGCACTCGCTTCATTCGCTGGATAATGGAACAGGTCAAAGAACACAAGTGGTCTTTGGATGCCTGCGTCGGCTATGCTCGTCTGCACAAGCTGTTTTCGGCAGAGGAGATGGTCTGCACACACACGCTTTACAATGAGGTCTGGGCAGGCAGCCTTGACTTGTCTGTGACAGAACTGCCCGAAGCCATGAAACGCAAGCAGCACAAGGACTCCAAGCCCCGTGAACACAAAAAGAGCTTCGGCACAGACATTTCTCAGAGGCCTGAAATTGCGGCTCTGCGCATCGAGGAGGGACATTGGGAAGGTGACACCGTGGTCGGTAAGAGGGGCAGTAAAGAGGCTGTTGTCCTCTCCCTGTTGGAGAAGAAAACGGAGAACTATATTGCCATCCGGATTCCCGGCAAGGATGCAGACTCCGTTCTGAACGCCATGCAGTCACTCAGGGAAGAATTCGGAGACAAGTTCTCACAGGTCTTCAAGACCATTACCGTGGACAACGGCTCGGAGTTCTCTGCGTTCAGTCAGGTCGAGAACTGGGGCTGTGCAGTCTACTTTGCGCATCCCTACACCTCGTGGGAACGTCCCCAAAACGAACGTCACAACGGGCTGTTTCGAACCTTCGTTCCGAAGGGCGTGTCCATTGAGGCTTTCTCTGCTGAGTATATCTTGGCTGCAGCTGATGAATTGAACGGACGCCCTCGCAAGAAGCTTGGCTACCGCACCCCGGAGGAACTGTTTGACGAGTTCCTCGACTCTGTTTACGCAGCTGAAGGCTGCGGCAGCATCGCCCAGGACGGAAGCCAACGGCTTCCATCCTGACCGACGCTCTGATTCACTAAGTTCTACCGTGCAGGTGTCCAACTTGCACTTGCAATTTGCGAACCAATTAAAACTATAATATTTAAAGGAGATTTTACCATGAAAAACACCAAGAAGATCATTTCCCTCGTTCTCGCAATTTGTATGCTCGCTTCTCTCGCCATTTCAGCTTCCGCTGCCAATACCGTTGACGCTTCGGGAGGCACCGGCACATCCAGTGTCACGCTCTCGTCTACCGCCGATGGCAGCCTTGGCGG
>ENA-OYZM01000188-OYZM01000188.1-human-gut-metagenome-genome-assembly--contig:-NODE-188-length-22749-cov-6.358685_pt1 | contig 22749 bp, 17 predicted proteins | sample MGYA00243291_ERZ653477 | MGnify/ENA primary metagenome ERZ653477 (study PRJEB26926, sample SAMN06165024) | human gut metagenome | biome: ENVO:00009003; feature: ENVO:2100002; material: ENVO:00002003... | reverse complement strand
CTCGGAGATGTGTATAAGAGACAGATATAAAATTTTGTCCTTTGTTTTTTTCGTGATTTTTCGGCTTTTCGCCTCTTTAATTTTCGCGAGCGATGGCGTCGATAACGTCGACGATTATTTTCGCACAGTCGCTTGTCCCTTGGTCTGCGATTTCGTTGAAGTCGGCGGGGCTTGTTTCGTCGGCGTTGTCGCTGACGATTTTAAGGCTCAGCGCAGGCACTCCGTTTTTGTTTGCGATAATGCAAATTCCCGCGCCTTCCATATCGCATATTTCCGCGTCGAAATCCGCAATAAGTTTATCTTTAACTTCGCTTGACGAAATGAACTTATCCCCGGACGCAAGCCTTGCCGTCTTAATTTTCGGAAAATCCTTTTTCACCGCGGAAATAAGATTTTTGTCGAAATAAAAGTACGGATCGGGATTTTCGTCGTAATGTCCCGCTTTCACGTTGTCGATTGCCGACGTGTCGATTTCGTAATGCACGACTTTTTCGACAACCGCGACGTCCTTGCAGCCGAAGCGTTTCGTAAGCGTCCCGACGAAACCGAAGTTGAATATCGCCTGTACGTCGTATTTTGCGATTAAATACTCGGTAGCGCCTGCAGCCGATATTTCGCCCATGCCTGACACCGCGACGTAAATCAGGGCGTTTTCGCGGCTGACAAGGTAAGTGTCGTACGGCTTATTTTGGATTTTTTCGACTTTCCCGAAGGTTTCGAGCACGCCTTTGACTTCGCGTCCGATTGCGATAACCATTCCGAATTTTTTCATAATAGTCCTTTTTTGTCGATATATTTTACATAAGTATATCATATCTTCCCGAAATTTCAAACAAATGATTTGTTAAATCGTCGCGGCGTATGGTATAATTTCAGATTGAAGAGGTTTTTATGAAATTCGATAAGAAAAACGTTGCGCTCGCATCACTTGTATTCGGCTGGATTTCGATTTTCTGGAACGTATACGATCAACTTATTCAATCAATAAACACGTATTCTTTCGCGCTCGAACCGTACGAAAGCGGGTGGATTCTTGCAATCGACAATATTGTGGGGCTTTTTGTTCTGCCTCTTTTCGGGCACTTTTCGGACAGATGCAAAAGTCGTTTCGGCAAGCGCACGCCGTACATTTACGTCGGCACGGCGATTTCTCTTATCGGGTTGTGTCTTGTTGGTGTATTCGCGTCGAAAAGGCAACTCACCCCGTATATCTTGTCGCTGACTGTGACGCTTGTCGCGATGGCGGCGTATAGAAGCGCAGGGCTTTCGCTCGTGCCCGATTTCGTATACGAACCCGACCGCGGCAAGGCAAACTCGATTGCGAACCTTGTGTCCGTCGCGTTCACCGCCGTGGGCATCGTGCTGGCGATGGCGTTTATGCCTCTTAAAGCCGCGAAAAACGCGCAATTTTTGCCGATTTGTCTTGCGGTTGTCGGCAGCAGTCTTATAACGGTTGCCGCATACTCGTTCACTTTCAGCGAAAAACGGGTGACGGACGACTTCAATCGCCGTTTGGAAGAATATAAACGCGACTACCCCGAAAAATACAAAAGCGAAACCATCGTCGTGGAAGAACTTGACAAGCAGCAGATGAAGGGCAATCTTTTCAATAAGATTTTCATTCTTGCAAGCGTGTTCTTCTTTTATATCGCGTACAACGCGCTCGTGTCGAACTTCACCGTGTACAGCGACGTAATGCTCGGCTTCAAAATGCCGCAACTGCCGTTGGTATTCGTCATAATCGGCGCGCTGCCCGGGTTTATATTCGCTTCTCCCGTCGCAAAGAAAATCGGCAGAAAGTACACGATAACGATCGGGCTTGCGCTTATGATGGTCGCGCTGCTTGCCGCGATGCCGTTTTCCAAAAAAGACTCGGGACTTGAACTGAAAATTCCGCTTGTCTTCTTCTTTATGGTCGCGGGCGTCGGCTACGGCTTTGCGATGGCTGATCTGTATCCGTTTTATCTGGAACTCAGCAAAGCCAAAAACATCGGACAAAACACGGGTATCTTTGCGGGCTCTACGACCGCCGCAATGGTCGTCACTCCCATACTCGCCGGCTACGTAATCAAGGAAGTCGGCAAGAAAACGGGCAAGACTTACGTCATCGAACAAATCGTAAACGGCGTCAATACCGAGGTCGTGAAAGTTGGCGATTACAGCGTGCTGTTCCCGTACTGCGCCGTCGCGATACTAATTGCGCTTGTCTGCATTCTTATCGTGAAATCCGACTACGCAACAGGCGGATTGCGCGACCACATGAAAAAATATTTCACAAAAAGGAAAGCGAAAAAGAATGACTGAATCCTTTTTTACAACGCTTAAAAACGCGGCGGAATTTGTCGGCGTATGCGTTACCGACAATCAATGCGAAAAACTTTACAAATTTTACGAAACGGTGGTTGAATACAACAAAAACGTCAATTTAACTGCCATTACCGACGAAAAAGAGTTTATCGTAAAACATATTGTCGACAGTATTTCCGCCGCAAAATTCATAAAAGAAAACGCCGCCGTCGTCGATATCGGGGCGGGTGCGGGATTCCCGTCGATACCACTTAAAATTATCCGCGACGATATTGTATTTATTATGCTTGACGCTCTTTCAAAACGCGTGGATTTTTTAAACTTTGCCGTAAGCGAACTTTCCCTTAAAAACGCAAAAGCCAAACATTTAAGGGCGGAAGACGCGGGCGAAAAACTTTTAAGGGGGAGTGCCGACGTCGTCGTCGCAAGGGCGGTCGGTCAGACGAATATCCTTCTGGAACTTTCAATCCCTCTCCTTAAAAAGCACGGCGTTTTTATAAATTATAAGGGCAAGGATTTGTCCGACGTGGAAGCCGCAAAGACGGCGGAAGCCGCGCTCAACGCGAAAAAAACCGAAGTTTTCAATTTCTGTCTTCCTTTTGACGTCGGCGAAAGAAATATCGTAATTTACGAAAAAATTGAAGACACGCCGAAAATATATCCGAGAAAATTCGGCACAATCAAGAAAAATCCGCTGTGAAAACAGCTTTTTTTTATTTTATCCGCTTTTATTTTCCTATGTTTCACAAAAATAATGTTTCACAAATTTTTGTAAATAATTGATTATTCGCCTTTTTAATGTTATACTGAAAAAAAATACTTTTACATACGAGGTGTTTTATGTCAAACAAAGGTATCGGAAAAGGTCTTGCTGCCTTGCTCGGCAATATGAAGGAAGAAGAAATGATTGCGGAAAAAAGCGAATCCGCCGTATCCCGCGAAATAATGAACGTCGATATTTCCCTTATCGACACCAACCCTTATCAGCCGCGTAAAGTTTTTGACAAAGCCGCTTTGGAAGAACTTGCGGCGTCGATTAAGATTTTCGGCATTATCCAGCCTCTGATAGTTTTGAGAAGCGGCAACAGATACGTCATAATCGCGGGCGAAAGGCGTTTCCGCGCGGCGCGACTTGCCGGTCTTACCTCGGTGCCGTGCGTCGTAAGGGAACTTACCCCGCGCGAAATGAGGGAAATCGCCCTTATCGAAAACCTTCAACGTGAGGACCTAAACCCCGTCGAAGCGGCGGAAGGTATCGCGGAACTTATCAAATCGTGCGACCTGACGCAGGAAGAAGCGGCGGAAAGAATCGGTATGAGCCGCCCCGTCGTAACAAACCTTTTAAGGCTCTTGTCGCTTGACAAAGAAGTTCTGGAACTCGTAAGGTCAGGCAGACTTTCGGGAAGCCACGCAAGATGTCTTGTCGTCGTTACCGACCCCGAAGTGCAGGTATATTACGCCAATAAAGCGTGCGACAACAAAATGTCCGTGAGAGATCTTGAACAGCAAATCCAACTTTATCTCGGCAGGAAACTTATCCCGACCGGCGCAAGAAAGGAAAAACAATCGAAGGAACTCAAAGGATTTGTCAACGATATGAAACGAATCTTCAATACGAAGGTCACGATCCTTGGCGGCGAAGAAAAAGGACAAATCCGAATAAACTATTATTCCAACGACGATTTGCAACGCATTTACGACTTAATCGACAGTTTAAGACGTTAATTTTTAAGATAAAGTATGGAAACCACCAGAATAACCTTGCCGAAAATTACCTTAATCGGGAAGTGCGGTTCGTCGAAAGACGGCAAAGATTTCGTCAGAGATTTATGGACGGAATTAAATAAAAACTTTTCGGAAATATCTTATCTTGCAAAGTGGGACGAGTCGGGCGCGCTTAAAGGCTTGTGGGGCGCTATGAGCGACGAAACGCTGTCTTTTAAGCCGTGGGAAGGCGGATACGAAAACGGGCTTTATCTTGCGGGTATCGAAGCCGTCGACGACGCCGTCGCGCCAAGCGGCTGGACAAAATGGGAGATACCGTCTTTTGAATACATAAAGGCGAAAGTCGAATCGACCGAAACTTTCAAGGAACTTATCGGATACCTTATCGCAAACAAGATAAACCTTGTCGGAAGCGTGCAAAATTTCACCAATCCGAAAACCAACGAAAACTTCCTTATGTTTCCTATAAGAAAAGTCGAAGAAGAAAAGTAACAAAAAGGTTAAAACAAAACACACTGCAATTTTTCGCAGTGTGTTTTTTTTTGTTTTGGAACAAATTTTTGTCAGTTAATAATACGCACGGGCAAAATAAGGTAAAGATATTCGTCTTCCGTCTTTTCAGTAGGTACGATGACGCCGGGCGCGGTCGAAGTTGTGAAGCAAAGTTTCACAAAATCGTCGCTTATCGCGCGCAGGCTGTCCGAAAGATATCTTGCGTTGAATCCGATGTTAAGGTCGTGTCCCAGAAGGTCGATATTGACGATTTCGTTGATGCCGCTGATTTCGCTTTCCGCAGATATTGACATTCTCTTTTCGCGGATTTCAAGTTTTACGACACTTTTCTTTTCGGTGCGGGTTGCAAGCGACGCGCGGTCGATTGCGGTGTCCAGCGCCTTTTTATCGACAAACACGGTGGTTGTGAAGTCGGAAGGAATAATCTTATTATAGTTGATATATTCGCCTTCGATAAGTCGTGTTACGATTTTAGTGTTTTCGAGATCGACCATAAAATAGTTTTTCTCGATACTCACCTTTACGTTTTCGTCGCTGTCGTCAAGAAGTTTTGAAATTTCGCTCATACTTCTTGCGGGGACGATAATTTTAATATCCGCTCCGCCGTATTCGATTTCTTTTTTGCAATAAGCAAGGCGGTATCCGTCCGACGCGACGCCGATGATTTTATTATCGGAAATTTCAATACTGCAACCTTTAAGCGTTGGGCGATTATCCTCGCTTGCGGTGCAGAATATAATTTTTTCGATAAGGTTTTTCAACTCTTTCTTTACTATATAAAAAGAGTTTTCGTCGTTGACGTTTTTGAAAGCGGGATATTCGTCGGCTTCCATTGTCTGTATATAGCCGTTATTTTCGCCGTAGGTAAGTTTAAGGGTGTTTTCCCCGGACGTATCGATAATAACGTCTTCCTTATCTATTTTTCTGACGTATTCCGTAAAATATTTTCCAAGGATAACCGTTTCTCCTTCGGTAAAAATATCCGCCTTTATTTTCTTTTCGATTGAAAGTTCGAGATCCGTTGCGGTAAGCGTCAAAGTATCTCCTTCCGCTTTCAGTTTAATACCGTTCAATATCGGCATTACTTTCTTTAAGGGAAGGGCTTTTCCCACCTGTGTTAAAGCGTCTGATAAGTCAAGGCTGTCGCAAGAAAGTTTCATCGTTTTCTCCTTAATTATTTATTGTTATTTTATATTTGATGATGATTTTGTTAATAAGGTTTGTGGAAAAGTTGAAGGTGAACGTTTCGCACAAGATATTGACAAAATCGGATTTGTGCCAACAACAAGTTGTGGATTTTGATGTTAACAACTTTGTTGAAAACTTTTATATTTTATAAACATATCTACAATCAGCGTTTATAGAGCATGTCTTTTATGTCGTTGATTTGTATTTTTAGTTTTTGTGACGCGCCGTTATTCGACGAAATAAGGTCCGAAATTTTGTCGCGCGCGTGGATTATCGTCGCGTGGTCGCGTCCGCCGAAAATACCGCCTATCGACACAAGGGGAACGGAAAGCATGTCGCAGATAAGATAAATCGCGATCATGCGGGGTTCCACAAATTCCTTATTTTTCTTTTTGCCGATGACGTCGTTTTCGGAAACGCCGAAGTATTTACAGGTTGTCGAAAGCACGTCGTATGCGTCAAAGTGTTCCTTTTTCGTTTCGATATACCCGGAAAGCGCCTCTTTCGCGATCGCAAGCGACGCCGGCTGTCCCGAAAGCTGTGAATAAAACATAACCTTGTTCAGAAGTCCTTCAAGGTCGCGGATGTTGTTTTCCATATTGCTGGCGATAAACGACGCGACTTCGTCCGAAAGATAAAAGGTTTCGGCGTCGGCTTTCTTTTTGAGAATAGCGATTCTCGTTTCAATATCGGGCGGCTGAATGTCCGCAAGAAGTCCCCACTGGAAACGGGTGCGAAGCCTTTCTTCAAGGGGCGCGATTTCCTTTGGCGGACGATCCGACGAAATAATGATATGTTTATCGTTCTGATATAAGTCGTTGAAGGTGTGGAACAACGCCTCCTGCGTGCCTTGTTTCGACGCGATAAACTGAATATCGTCAATCATAAGCACGTCGACGGAACGATATTTTTCACGGAAAGCGACGCTTGTTTTGGAATCTCTTATCGACTCCACATAGTCGGCGATATACTTGTCCGTCGTGATGTACATTATGCGTTTTTGAGGAAATTTCGCGTTTATGTAATTTCCGATTGCGTGCAGAAGGTGGGTTTTTCCAAGCCCGACTCCGCCGTATATAAACAGGGGGTTGAAACGGCCGCCGGGATGCTCGGACACGGCTTGCGCCGCCGCGAAAGCAATCTCGTTGGATTTCCCGACGACAAAGTTTGAAAAGGTATATTTTTTATTGAACGAAAAACCCGCGTCATCGGATTTTTCAATCTTTTTCACGACAAGTTCGTCCCCAAGGGTATAGTCCTGCTGTTTTAAGCAATCGGCTTTTTCGGACTCGATAATAATCTTCACGTCCGAGATAATGGGGTTGACTTCTTTCACCGCTTCGAGGATTGTTTCGCGGTAATTTTTCACGATTGTGTTTTTACTGCTCTGACTTCCCGTTTGCAGCACGAGAGTATGACCGATAAAACAAATCGGTTCCAGCTTTTCAATCCATACTTCGTAACTTATTGCTTGAAGTCTTGCGGATAATTTGATTTTGGTGTCGTTCCAAAGGGTATTGATATCGATCATAATAAATATATGATAACATTATTGACCGAAAAATACAAACAAAATCGGTATATATTATAAAAATAAAGTATATTTATTTAAGAATGTTTTTAAGGGTTATTTATCTTTTTTTCGGCGACGGTGCCGTTCTTTACGACGTACAGTTTTGACAAATTAAAGTGTTTAACGTCAAATTCCGTACACGTAATCACTGTTTGCGTGCGGTTTGCAAGTTCAATGAGTTTTTCGCGGCGCGCCACGTCAAGTTCGCTCAGAACGTCGTCCAGAAGTAAAATCGGGGCTTCGCCCGTTTCGTTTTTGAAAAGAGTGAGTTCCGCGATTTTGACCGAAAGCGACACGCTTCGTTGCTGTCCCTGCGACGCGAATTTTCTTGCGTCCACGTCGTTTAATATTATTTTAATATCGTCGCGGTGCGGACCTTGCGACGTGTACATAAGGGCGCGGTCGCGCTCCACCGACGTCGAAAATGCGGAAAGTAAATTGTTGTAAATTTCGTCGTAAGTGTCGCCTTTTATCGCGCACTCGTATTGCAGCGACAGAGTTTCTTTTCCGTCCGACAATTCAAAGTGGGAATCTTTTGCAAGGGTTGAAAGTTTCTTTACGTAATTTTTCCTTGCAAGAATCAGATTCGCGCCGACTTCCGCCATACCCTCATCCCATATCGACAAAAGGGTTTTCAGGTTTTCGTTGCGGTTTTCGTTTTTGAGCAGGGTGTTTCTTTGTTGCAGAATTTTGTTGTATTTTGCAAGCGACTTAAAGTAAGTTTTCGATTGTTGCGAAAGGGAAATGTCCAAAAATCTCCGTCGTTCGTCGGGGCCTGCCTTCACGAAACGCATTTCGTCGGGGGAGAAGTAAACGACGTTGACGATACCGATAAGTTCGGACAGTCTTTTCACGGGAAGATTGTCGATTTTTATTTTTTTCGCGCCTTTGTTTTCAATGACGATTTCAATGACGTGCGTGCGATATTTTTTTGCGATTTCCGCCTTGATATACGCGCGCTCGGCGTTGAACGAAATAAGCTCCTTTTCGCGGCTCGTACGGGGGGATTTGCCAAGTCCCAACAGATAAATCGCTTCCAGCAGATTCGTCTTTCCGCTTGCGTTTTCGCCGGAAAGCACGTTGATGCCTTGTCCGAAAGTAACGGACGCCGCGTCGTAGTTTCTGAAATTTTTCAGTTGAAGCGATTTGATAAACATACGGTTATTATATCATATCGGAAAAGAAAGTAAAAGAATTTTTAGGAAATATCGGCAAAACGCACGGTTTCTTATCCGCGGCGAAGCTGTAAAAAAAGACGTCCGCGCCGCAGGGGTTATCAGAACCGAAATAAGAAAAACGGATATATTCCCCCACGATAAATTGAATTTTGCCCTTTAAAGCCCCGAAAATCCCGTAAAAAAGGATAATTTATCAAAAAGACGCGAAAAACGTTTTGTAATTTATTGATAATATGTTATAATTACTATACTTATTACTTTATGCGTGCGCGCAATGCGTACGCGGGAGAGCGTATGCGCGTGTTTTACACGGACGTCGTCGCGATATTTGACGAAGACGTCGGAAATTCGACCTTATCCCTGGCTCTTGACGAAATCATTTCGAAAGGCATTGTAAAGGTACAAAAAACCGGCGAACCCAGAAGCGTCGTTTTTTACGACGGCGAAGACGGAAAACGGCATGCTTACATAAGCAATCTGTCGGGGCGCGCGCTTTTTTCGCGTTTTGAAAAACACGGTTTTATTTTCATATAAACGGAGGTATTATGGAACAACAAAATTTATCTTACGACCAGGGCGCGATACAGGTCCTCGAAGGGCTGGATCCCGTCCGTAAAAGACCGGGTATGTACATCGGCTCGACCGACGAAAGGGGCTTGCATCACCTTGTTACGGAAGTCGTTGACAACAGTATCGACGAGGCTCTTGCCGGATACTGCGACAAAATCATCGTTTCGATTGAAAAGGACGGCAGCTGCAAAGTCGTCGATAACGGCCGCGGAATCCCCACGGGCATTATCCCGAAAGAGGGCAAATCCGCCGTTGAAGTCGTTTTGACGAAGTTGCACGCCGGCGGTAAATTCGGCGGCAGCGGTTATAAAATCTCGGGCGGGCTGCACGGCGTCGGCGTATCCTGCGTGAACGCATTGTCCGAATGGCTGGAAGCCACCGTTTACCAGAACGGAAAAATATACAAACAAATTTTCAACAGGGGCATCGCGCAACGTCCGTTGCAGGAAGTCGGCACGACCGACCGCACCGGCACGACGATTCAGTTTTATCCCGATCCCGAAATTTTCGAGACGCTCGATTTCAACTACGACACGATGAAAATCCGCCTGCGCGAACTTGCGTATCTCAATCGCGGGTTGACCATTCAGCTTATCGACCGCCGCGAAGAGCCCGCACGCGACGAAACTTTCCATTACGAAGGCGGTATCGTCCAGTTTGTCGAAAGTCTGAATAAAAACAAAGAAACCGTTTTCCCGGAGGTCATTTACTTTGACGAAAGTTACGAAAACGGCGAGGTCGAAATCGCGATGCAATACAACGACAGTTATTCGGAAACCATTTTCGCGTTCGCCAACAACATCAATACCGAAGAAGGCGGCACGCACCTGGAAGGTTTCAGAAACTCGCTCACCAAAATCATCAACGATTACGGCAAAAACAACAATATTCTGAAAGGCGACGAAAAACTTTCGGGCGACGACGTCAGGGAAGGATTGACGGCGGTCATCTCCGTGAAACTCACCAACCCGCAGTTCGAAGGTCAGACCAAGACGAAACTCGGCAACAGCGAAATGCGTACGGTCGTCGCAAAGGCTATGACCGAAGGTTTGGGCTCGTATCTCGAAGAACACCCCAAAGAAGCCAAAGATTTGATTATGAAAGGCGTTCTCGCCCAGAAGGCACGAGAAGCCGCAAGGAACGCGCGCGACCTTGCAAGGCGCAAATCCGCCCTTGAAAGCACCACGCTCCCCGGCAAACTTGCCGACTGTTCGGACAAAGATCCTTCTCTTTGCGAAATTTACCTTGTCGAGGGCGACTCCGCAGGCGGCAGCGCAAAGATGGGGCGCGACAGACGTTTTCAGGCAATACTGCCCCTCCGCGGTAAAATCCTGAACGTTGAAAAGGCAAGGCTCCATAAGGTCCTTGAAAACGAAGAAATAAAGACGATGATCACCGCGTTCGGCGCGGGCATTAAGGAAGACTTTGACGAAAGCAAGCTTCGTTACAACCGCATTATTTGTATGACGGATGCCGACGTTGACGGCAGCCATATCCGCATACTTATGCTCACGTTCTTCTTCCGTTTCATGCGCCCGCTCATCGAAAACGGCCACGTTTATATCGCGCAGCCCCCGCTTTACAAAGTCACGAAGGGCAAAACCGTCAAATATTGCTATTCCGATGACGAACTTAACGAATATCTCGATTCCGTCGGAAGAAAGGGCAACGAAATTCAGCGTTACAAAGGTCTTGGCGAAATGGACCCCGAACAACTTTGGGAAACCACGATGGATCCGAAATCCCGCACGCTGCTGCGCGTAAATATGGACGACGCGATCGCCGCGGACGAAATATTCACCGTTCTTATGGGCGAACAGCCCGAACTGCGCCGTCAGTTTATCGAAGACAACGCGACGCTCGTAACAGAACTTGACATTTAAGGAGAGATGAAAAATGATAATCAAAAATAACGATTCTCAGAAAGATAAAGATTTCGTCGAACATCTCGGGATGTCGAAAATCGTCAAAATCGACCTTGATCAGGAAATGAAAAAATCGTTCATCGCCTACGCAATGGCGGTCAACGTATCCCGTGCGATTCCCGACGTCAGGGACGGTCTGAAACCCGTACACCGCCGTATCCTTTACAGCATGAGCGAACTTAATCTGACCTGCGACAAGCCGTTCAGAAAGTGCGCGCTTATCGTCGGCGACGTTCTCGGTAAATATCATCCCCACGGCGACAGCTCGGTTTACGACGCTCTCGTAAGGCTTGCCCAGGACTTCTCGATCCGCTGCCCGCTTATCGACGGACACGGCAACTTCGGCTCGGTCGACGGCGACCCCGCGGCGGCATATCGTTACACAGAAGCAAGGCTTTCCAAAATCGCCAACGAAATGATCCGCGACCTTGACAAACGCGTCGTGGACTTCTGCCCGAACTTCGACGACACGCGTGAACAGCCCGTCGTTCTTCCTTCGCGTTACCCCAACCTTCTCGTGAACGGTTCGGACGGTATCGCCGTCGGTATGGCGACGTCCATTCCCCCGCACAATCTCGGCGAGGTTATCGACGCCACCGTCGCTCTTATGGAAAATCCCGAAATGGAAGTCGAAGACCTTATGAAATTCGTTCCCGCGCCCGATTTTCCGTCGGCAGGCATAGTTCTCGGCCGTGCGTCCATTCGTCAGGCATACAAAACCGGTCGCGGCGGCTGCATAATCCGCGCCCGCACCGAAATCGAAGAAATGGCAAACGGCAGGACGAGAATCGTCGTTACCGAACTTCCGTATCAGGTCAACAAGGCGCGCCTTATCGAAAATATCGCCGACCAGGTCAAAGACAAGCGTATCGAGGGCATTTCGGACATTAAGGACGAGTCCGACCGTCACGGTCTCCGCGTCGTAATCGACATCAAAAAGGACGCGAACGCGCAGGTCGTTTTGAACACGCTTTTCAAACAAACCCAGATGCAAATCAGTTTCAGTATGATTATGCTTGTCCTTGCCGACAAAAAACCGCGCATTCTCAATCTGAAAGAAATCCTGACTTATTACATCAAACACCAGGAAGACGTCATCACCCGCCGTACGAGGTTCGACCTTGAAAAGGCGGAAGAAAGGGAACATATCTTAAAAGGTCTTGCAATCGCGCTTGCGAACATCGACGAGGTCATTAAGGTCATCAAAGAAAGCGCCGACAACGACTCCGCCGCGAAAGCCCTTATGGAAAGGTTCCTTCTCAGCGACAAGCAGGCGGCGGCAATCCTTGAAATGAGACTTCGCAGACTTACTTCTCTGGAAGTCGAAAAAATCAACGACGAACTTGCCCAGAAAGAAGTCGAAATCGCCAACTACAAGGAAATTCTTGCCGACATCAACAAAGTCAACGACATCGTCAAGAAAGAACTTTTGGAGGTCAAGGAAACGTACAATACGCCGCGTCGCAGCGAAGTTTCCTACGATTATTCCGAAATCAATATCGAAGACCTTATCGAAAAGGAAGACATCGTCGTTTCGATGACTCACGGCGGATACGTCAAACGTCAGCCCGTTGCGGAATACAAGAGCCAGCACAGGGGCGGCGTGGGCATCACCGCGCACAAGACGAAAGACGAAGACTTTGTGGAAAGCATCTTCACGACGTCCACCCACGACGACCTTATGTTCTTCACCAACTTCGGCAAGGTTTACGTCATCAAAGGGTACGAAATTCCCGAGGCGTCCAGGAACTCCCGCGGGCGCGCGGTCATCAATATTTTGCAACTCGATCCCGGCGAAAAGGTCGCGACGCTCCTTCCCGTGCCCGAACGCGGCGAAGGCTATCTGATGCTTGCAACCAAACAAGGGCTTATCAAGAAAACGGCATTATCCGAGTTTGAAAGCATCAGAAAGACCGGTAAAAAGGCGATTCGGTTGGTTGACGGGGACGAACTCATCGCGGCAATGATCACGAAAGGCGACGAAGAACTTATCATCGCGTCGCACGAAGGCAAGTGTATCCGCTTCCGTGAGGCAGACGTCCGCGCAATGGGCAGAGACTGCCAGGGTGTACGCAGTATGAAACTTAACGCCGGCGACTACGCCGTCGATATGGCAATGGTCGAAGAAGACAAGGAAGTCCTGACAATCTCCGAAAACGGCTTCGGAAAACGCTCCTCGCCAGACGAATACCGCGTGCAAGGCCGTGCGGGTATGGGCGTCAAAGCGGGCGTGTTCAACGAGGAAACCGGAAAACTCGTGTGCCTGAAAATGATCAACGCCGACAACGATATTATGATTATCGCCGACAACGGCATCATTATCAGAGTCGCGGCGGACGAAATCCGCAAGATCGGCAGGGATACCAAGGGCGTCAAAGTCATGAACCTCAGGGAAGGCAGCAAGATTATGTCGATTGCGGTCGTCCCGCACGAAGAACCCGAAGAAGAAGTCGTGCTTGACGAAAACGGCAATCCCGTGACGACGACCGAAGACGTGACGGAAGTAACGTCCGCGACGGATTCCGAATTCCCCGTCGATAACGAAACGGCGGAAGAAGCGGCGGAAGTCAACGCCGAAACCGCAGCCGTAAACGAAACCGTTTCCGACGAAGAATAAGGCAAATCAAAAAAAGGAAAGCATCGCGAAAGCGGTGCTTTTTTATTTGGTGTTTACAAATTATATATAGATATAGCGTTATTGACACGGCGAAAACCTTGTCGCGAACACGAAATTACCGAAATTTTAAGTATCTTTTATGAAAAATTTTTAATTATTTTAAGGATTTTGCTTGAAAATGAAATAAAAAGGAGCAGGGATATGAAAAAGAGGATTTTGAAAGTTTTGGTTGTAACAATTATTGCGATATGTTCGTTTTCGCTTGTCGCCTGCAACAGAGAAAACGACAAAAGAGACGGACTGAAAAAAACGACCGCCGTCGCGCCGATAGTATACGACGTGAGCGAAAAAGAAAACGCGGTGGAAAATGCGGCAACCGTCGATTTGTCGGCACTTTCAGAAGACGTGAACGCGGACGGAGCGACCGTGCTTTCAAACGACGTAACGACGATAACGGCCGCGGGCAGTTATATATTGACGGGCGCGTACGCGGGAATAACCGTGAGCGTCGGCAACGGCGAAACGGTGCATCTGTTTCTGAACGACGCGACGATATCGGGCGGCGCGGGAATCGCGATTTCAAACACGAATATAAAATCGACGCTTATAATCACCGCGTGCGAAAACACCGAAAACGAAGTGACAAGTAAGGGTGACGACGTGAACGCGATCCACGTCAAAGGCACGCTGAAAATCAACGGCACGGGCACGATAAACGTAAGCGCGAAAAAGAACGGTATCAAGGTTTCAAAAGGTCTTTCGATTGCGGATTTGACGCTTAATTTGACCGCCGGAAATCACGCTTTGTCCGCAAGGTTTATCGAAACGGAAAACGCAAAAATAAACGTTTTATCCGCTGGAAAAGACGCGTTAAATGCGGAATGTGACGACGAAACGCAAGAGTTTACTTTGGACGAAGGATACGTTTCCCTTAAAAACAGCAAGGTATTTGCAAGCGTTTCGGGCGACGGAATTCAGGCGGACGCGTTCGTATATATCACGGGCGGAAGCGTGGATATAAAAACCTCGGCAAACTTTGTGAGTTACAGCGAAGAAAGCATGGCGGCATACGACCTTGACGAGGACGATTTCAAATATATCAAAAGCGGCGACACCTATAAAAAGGTTGCCGACGACGTAGCGACCAAGGGCGCGCGATACGCAATGATCCAAAGTGCGAAAGGTATTAAGTGCGGTGAAATCAAATATGAAATCGACGGCACCGAATACGCCGTTACAAAAAACTCGAATTACTTTATCGTCATTGACGGCGGGGACGTGAAAATAAATTCGTCCGACGACGCGATCCACACGAACTCCGGAAACGTGCTTATAAAAAGCGGCACGCTTGACCTGACCACCCTCGACGACGGAATCCACGCCGACGAACTCGTGAAAATCGACGGCGGCGAAATCACCGTGAACAGTTGCTATGAGGGAATCGAGGGCGCATACGTTGAAATCAACGGCGGAACGATTTACATCACCGCAAGCGACGACGGCATAAATTCCGCAAGCGACGACGAAAGCGTGAATGAACATATCATTATCTCGGGCGGCACGATAACGGTCGACGCGTCGGGCGACGGCATCGACAGCAACGGCACGATTTACGTCACGGGCGGCACGCTTATCGTATACGGCCCCACGACGGGCGCGGACACAGGGCTTGACGCAGACGGCGGAATCCTTATCGACGGCGGCAACGTATTTGTCGCGACGACCAAAGAAATGATTGAAATCCCCGCGTCGAACTCAAAATCCAACGTGCTTGTGTACGGCGTAAACACTGTCCCGGCGGGCTCGGAAATCATTCTGACAAACGCGGACGGCGGCGAAATGGTCCGCATAACGCTCAAAAAACAGGCGCAGGCGATAATCCTGTCAACGCCCGAACTCGCAACCAACGGCACGTACAGTCTGTATGCGGACGAAAACCTTCTTGCAAGTTTTTCAGTGACCGATACGATAACGGCAATCGGCGTGCAGTCGAACGGCGGACATGGCGGACAACCCGCGCAACCCGGTGGCGGTCAACCCGGCGGTCAACCCGGCGGACAGGGAGGAAATCCCCCCTCTCCCCAAAACTAACACAGATCACAATCCATAATTCCTTAATCCTAAAACACATCAAAAGACAATACCACCGCGGCTGCGGTGGTATTGTCTTGCCCCGCGAGTACACAGTATCCCGCGGGGTCCCCGAAAAAAACCACGCAGAACAAAGTATCTTGCGTGGGATAAATTTGTATATTAAATAATCTTAAAAATTCTTTCTTCCGATAATGTAGTCGACGGAAACGTCGAAAAAATCCGCAAGTTTCCACAAACTTTCGACGCTCGGTTCTTTCTTTCCGTTCAGCCAATTGCAAATCGTGCTTTGGCTGACGTTAATGCTTTTTGCGAGCGCGTATTGTGAAAGCCTTTCGGTCATCATCAAATCTTTAATTCTTTCGACAATCAATATTTCCATATCAATTGACATTATATGCCTATGGAAATATAATTATGTGGAACGCTTGCCCTTGGGCAAGTATCAAAAGTTGAAACAGGGTTTAGATGTTTGCTCTTCCTACGATGTAATCAATCGATACTTCGAAAAAATCCGCAAGCTTCCACAGCGACGTAATGCAAGGCTCTTTTTTGCCCGACAGCCACGCGCTTATTGTGTTTTGTTTCACGCCGATTTTCTCGGCAAGGCGGACTTGGTTTAGGTTTTCTTCTTTCATCAATTCCTTGATTCGTTCGGCAACGATGACTTGCATTTGAAACACCTCGGCGCATTTTGTATTGACATATTAGCACCTTGGTGATACTATTTGTAAAAGTAGCCCCTTGGGAATATTTGCGAGGAAGTATGGTTATTTCGTTTTTCGGACACAAGGATTATTATTACGATGACGCCGTAAAAGCGGCGGCGTATTCTTTTGTCCGAAAGGTTGCGAAAGGGCAGGTGTCGTTTTTTGTAGGTTGTTATGGCGGATTCGACAAAATGTCGTACGATTTGGCAGCGCGATTCAAAAAAGAAGTCGACAGCACGGCGAAAATCGTATTCGTCACTCCGTATTTAGACGAAAAATACCTTTCATACAAGACCGAAATAGTCCCCTTTGACGACGTGCTGTATCCGCCGCTCGAAGGCGTGCCGAAAAGATTGTCAATACTTAAACGCAATGAATACGTTGTGGAAAAATCGGATTATATCGTGTTTTTTGTCGACCACGATTTCGGCGGCGCGGCGCAGGCGTTGGACATTGCAAAAAGAAAAGGCAAGTCTTTCATAAACCTTGCCGAAAAATAAAGAAAAGCGCACAGCACGGAATAAACTGCACTTTTGACCAAACAATCGTCGCAAGCGACAATTGTTTGTCTTTTGCTTGTTTATTCCTTTTCTCCACGCAAGTACAAAAGTATCTTGCGTGGGATTTAACAGGAGAACCTTGTAAAACAAATGCGGTATTTCTTTCAAAAGGAATATAAACGGAAAAAATTTTTTCGGGCAAAAAGGACTTTGTGCGCGAAAAATATTGAAATAAACCTTTTCATTGTGCTATAATTACTTTATCTTTTAATAACGTTGGAGGAAATTATGGCAGATTTTGACTTCAAAGCCGCTTCCGAAAGTATGATGGACTTTATTAAGAAAGTCGAAACGGAAATCGGTCCTCGTCTCCCGGGTTCCGACGAAGAACGCGCCGGCGCCAAACTCATCAAAGAAGAATACGAAAAGAATATCGGAATCAAGCCCGTGTCCGAGCCGTTCAAGGTTGCACCCGAAAGCGGAATCGGCTCGATCCCGTACATCGGTATCGGCGGACTTATCGCACTTATCGCGTTCTTTATTTACCCGATAGCGGGCGCGGTAATCGCTGCGCTTTGCTTCATATACTTCGCGCTTATGGGCGGTTTCTACACGCAGATTTTCGACTTCCTTTGGAAAAAGAAAGACACCGAAAACTTCTATACCGTGCAGGAGCCTTTGTCCGGCAAGACAGACTATACCATCGTGTTGTCCGCGCACTACGACAGCAGCTGGAACTGGAACCTTGCAAAGAAAAACCCCAAAACCTTCATTCCGAAAATCGTTTACGGCGTCGTAGGACTCCTTTCGATTCTGGTGTTCGGATTCGTGTTGCAGTTTGCCGCGGGCGGGGCGTACGCTCAGCCCTTGTGGATAAACGCCGCAACCATCACCACCTGGAAATGGTACGTATACGTCGGATATATCCTTCCCATCGTCTGCATTCCGGGGCTTTACTTCATCACGCAATTCCTGTCGCACGACAAAACCATCGCGTCCCCCGGCTGTATGGATAACCTTACGGGCATCGGCTTGAATCAGGAAATCGCCAAACATTTCAGCGCGCATCCCGAAGATTTGCCCGAGAACTGCCGTCTTATCTGCGCCGCTATGGCTTGCGAAGAATCCGGTCTCCGCGGCTCGCGCGCGTTCGTGAAACACCATAAAGACGACGGCATGCTCAAAAATTGCTATCAAATCAACGTCGACAGCATCTCCGACGAAGACTACTTCGAGGTCATTCAGGGCGACGCCGTGCAAATGTGCAAATTCGATATGGAACTCGGCGATATGCTTTACGAATCCTTGCAGGAACTCGGTCTTGTCAAAAAGACGGGCAGGATATGGAATCCTGTCGGCGGCTGCGACAGCACCCCGTTCTGCCGTGCAGGCGTGAAAACCATTACGTTCGCCGCGCAAAACCCCATCGCCACCGATTATTACCACACTTCCAACGATAAGTCGGACCGCTTAAAGACCAGCGTTTTCGAGGGCGGTATCGAAGCGGTGTATAGGACTATTAAGAAAATCGGCGCAAAAGAAGACGCGAAACGCAAATAAATTGCGCTGTCGCTCTCAAAACGGCAAATGAAAAGATTGCCGTTTTGGGGCGGGGCACACAACAGTCAAAAGCACCCAAGCGGGTGCTTTTTTTGTGTCGTTTTCCCCATTCAGGGAACCCGCGCGCCGCTAACCCTGAATTCCCCTTTCACGGGTTTTGAAAAGCGTGGTTTCCAAAACCCGAACTGCGGAGGATTTTCAGAACCCCAAAAGAAACATCAATGGGGTCCCCGCGAGATACTTGTACTCGTGGGGCGGTAGACCATCAAATTCTTGACGTTTCAAAATTAATATTAAATTAAAGCACCCAAAGCGGGTGCTTTTTTTGTGTCGTTTTCCCCATTCAGGGAACCCGCGCTCCGCTAACCCTGAATTCCCCTTTCACGGTTTTTGAAAAGCGCAGTTTCCAAAAACCGAACGGCGGTGGATTTTTATATTGTATATAAAAAATACATATCGCTTGCAAATATATTTTTGATATAGTATTATAATTATTAGTAAATAATGCGATATTGTTTCGTTACGATATATCGGAGGAACTATGAAAGGCGGTTTTGGAAAATTTCTTACATTTATTTTAGGGCTTGTCGTGGGCGTATTGCTTGTCGGCGGTACGATTGCGGGCGTGGTGTACTATGCGGTGGCGGCGGTTTCCATTAACGACGTGGAAAAATACACAAAGCAGGAATTCACTTTCATCGACAAGGACGCTGAAATCCGCAGCAAATCCATACTTGACATTTACGATATGGTGAAAGGCGGCAACATCAAGGAAACGACGGTGTCCGACGCGAAGCGTATTTTCGGCATCGACATCATCAAAATCCTTGAAAACTCGCTTGAAATCACGGTGGACGACAAAAGTCGCGAAACGCTTGGCGCATTGAAGGTCGCGGACGTTTTCAAAGACGACAATCTGAAAGTCGTGCTCAACTGCTTTACGCTTGGCGACGTTCTGAAAAAGACGGGTATCGACACGACCACGGGGCTTGCAAGCAAGCCGCTTGTGCAGGAACATATTTCGGAACCTGTCATCGACGGATTCAACGCGCTGCTTAAATCGCTGGAACTCAACGAAATGACCATTGCCGAAATGCAATATCTTCTCGGCGTGTCGTTTGGCGCGGGCGGCGTGCTGGACACTGTCGCAAACGTGAAAATCGGCGATCTCAATTCCGCGATAAACAACATTAAGTTTGAAGACGTTTTGCCCGATTTCGACCGTGATTTTTATGCCGAATGGGATAACACGGGCGCGGTATTATACAAAAAAGAAAGCGGCGGCGAGATTAAGTTAAAGCAACTTATCGAAGCGGACGGCACAAGCGAATTTTTCAAATTCGTAAATACGGAAGCGAAAGACCCCGCAAAAACCTATTATAAATTAAACCGCGAAGAAGGCACGATAAAAGTCAGCGACGACGGCAACTGGGAACTTATTAAGGAACTTCCCGATTTCAACAACAGATACGATATAAGCGGCAAACGAAACCGCTTTGGTTTGGCGTACGTCGTGCTTGTTGACGACAACCAAATTAAAATTACAAAAAGATACGCGGACAGGGATTGCACCGTTGAAAACGAAGACGGAATGTATTATTTCAAATATACAAAAGACGCCGCCGGCACGAACTATCGTTACGGCGCGGCAATCCGCACGAAAATCGAAGGCACCGACCCCGCGCAATATAAAGAAGTTATCGAATGGCGCGGATACGTTGAGGCGACGGACGGCTTTGTGAACACAACCCCCGAAACCTACGGATACAGCAGCCCCGCGCAATATGAAAAGGAAGAACTTGTTAAGCAGGAAACCCCCGACCTTATAATATGCGCGCTTGTCCACGTCGGGAAGAGCGAACCCGTCCTTAAAGCGCTTGCGGACGAAACTCTCAACACCCTTGACGGCGCGATCGGCGATATGAAACTCGGTCAGGTCATCGAGATTACCGACGACAGCGCGGACATTCTGAAAAAGCTGAAAGACAGCAAAATTTCCGAAATCGACAAAGACGTCAAGAACGTCAAAGTCGGCGATATTATGAAGGTTGTTTCCGTCACGACCGCAGAAAAAGCGACGGACGGCGCATATATCGCGCTTCCCGCACTTTCCGTGGGCAAAGAATACAAAGGCACGTTTATCACCGCAAAAGACGGGGATAAAACCGTATATCTTGTGAAATACAAGGACGGACTCGTCGGCTTTGGCGACAGATACAACATCAGGGAAAAGGCAAGCAACGGCGTTGTCGTCGCGCTTGCAGACAAGACCATCGGCGAGTTGCAAACCGCAGGTATCGACGACCTTATAAACGCCGCGCGACTTTCCGACGTCATGGACGTGGACGGCGACGTGTTTGTTTTGGACTCGACTGCCGACGCGAAATTTATCCTTGACGAAGACGCACACGGTGAAAACGGATTCTTCCGTCTTGCGGCGGCGGGCGAAACGGCTGAATATAAATATAAAAGAGTATACGAAGGCGACGGAAACGCTGTCGTCAAAAAACTTTCGACAATCGGCGTAAACAACATTGCCGCCCGTATGGACGACGTTGTCAACAGCACGCTCTTAAAGGAAGTCGTCGAAGTCAAAGAAAGATATAAATTAAAAGTCGCGACGGCGACGGAAATCGGCGATACAAACGTCAGGAAATATATCTCGCTTACCGACGTTTACGCAGCCTCCGAATACGCGGGAACGTTCAACGTGGGTTACGTGGAGACCGATCCCGGCACGGACATCAAATTCGTGCGTGCAACAGGCACGATTTCGGAGGGCGTCACGCAGTACGTGATTGTCGATAAGGCAAGTTCGGGCGTGCTTGTCGGATTGCAGGACAAAACCATCGGCACGCTTTCGACGGGCGTTGACGAAGTCGTAAACAATGCAAAACTTTCGGACGTTCTGGAAATCGACGGCAAAGTTTACGTCAAAGCGACAGATTTCGACGAGGCGGTTGCAACAAGTTACGCTAAAATCGGGCAACACGTCGCATATTATAAGGACGGCAACCTGTTCCTGGAAGCGGGCTACGTCAGAAACAACAACGGCGATTACGTCCGTCTTTCCTCGGGTTACTTTAAACCGACTTCCAGATTCAATAAAATAGGGGGAAGTTATACTTCATCACCCGACGGCGAATGGTTCCAGATAGGTACCGAGTGGCATAATATGAACGACTATAAACGCTATAAGTTCGACGGCGAAAACGAAGAATACTACGCTTGCATTTACGACGGCGAATCGGACAAAATCCTTTCAAAAATGGCAACGATGACCGTTAAGGACCTTGCCGACAGCGGCACGATGGACAAAATCGTGAAAGATATGCGTATCGGCGACGTGATGGAACTTAACGACAAAAACAGCATTTTATACGGGCTCGGAAACAGCAAGATTTCTTCAATCGAAGCCGAAGTTTCCGACAAAATCAAGGACGCAACCTTGCGTGAACTTAACACCTGGGGCAATCTCGGAATGTCGGAAGCAACGCTTGACGCGATAAAAGTCGCAAACGGCGGCGAAGACCTGACGGCAAGCGAGTTCTTCAAAGGACTTAATGTCCGCTTTGTCGACGGAAAACTCGAAATATATTTCAAATTCGAATAATGGCGTATCATATCAGGAAGTACAGAGAATCGGATCGCGACGACGTAAGGAAAATTTGCCATCTTACGGCGACCGCACCCGCATACGTCAAAAATCCGGAACTTGTCGCAACGCTTTACGCCGACTATTATACCGAGTTCGAGCCCGACGGAATTTTTATTCTTGCGCGGGACGAAGACGACGTTGCGGTCGGATATATCCTGTCAAGTCTTGATTACAAAACTTTTGTGAAAACATTCACCAAGTACGTTATGCCGCGCGTCAGAAAACTTTCAAGGATTGAAGCGTTCACGCACTTTTTCGCATTCCGCCAAAGTCTTTATATGGACGCGAAAAAATATCCCGCGCATTTGCATATCGACATTTTGCCCGAGGCGCAGCACCAAGGATACGGCACGAAACTTATGGACGCACTTATGGATTACCTTGCCGAAAAGGGCGTGAAAGGCGTGCATTTGGGCGTTGGCGGCGACAACGCGGGCGGCATCAGGTTTTACGAAAAGTACGGATTTACGATGGTACATGACTTTGGGTCGTTCGGCAAAGTCTTCGCCAGAGAAGTAAAACGGCGATAATTCGCGCCTTTTTGAGTTTTTCCGAGAACCTGAAAATCCGTGTACGCCTAAGTACACTAGGATTTTCAGAACCCCGAAAGAAACGTCAAAAATCCATCAAATTC
>ENA-OYZM01000174-OYZM01000174.1-human-gut-metagenome-genome-assembly--contig:-NODE-174-length-23876-cov-4.375761_pt1 | contig 23876 bp, 32 predicted proteins | sample MGYA00243291_ERZ653477 | MGnify/ENA primary metagenome ERZ653477 (study PRJEB26926, sample SAMN06165024) | human gut metagenome | biome: ENVO:00009003; feature: ENVO:2100002; material: ENVO:00002003... | reverse complement strand
GAGCCTTATCGTCGGCAGCGTCAGATGTGTATAAGAGACAGTTAAAAGACTGGTTGATTTCGGACAAGGCCTTCTTGAATTCCTTTTCTCCTTCAAGACCAATCTTCAAACCAAAATTATCCGCCATCAAACCACCTCCTTAGATTCCGTCCGGGATAATATCATCGATATACATTTCGCGTTTAGGCTTAGCCATACCGTTATACTGCTTATGACATTCCCAAAGGTCTAACAATAAGCCAAACGGCATCAACCAGACCTCCTCCATTGAAAGATGAAGCTGGGCGATGCCGTAATATAAAAGTCGAGTAAAATAACTCCTCGTCACTTACTCGACCACCGCGTTTTTTGAATTGTCCTCACTTACTACGTTTCTTTTGGTTCCTTTATAAAGGGCTTCTGTAATAGCTGATTTATACTCTGCAAGATCCAAAGGCGAAGTCAGAAGCTCCACAATCTCCTCAGTAAGCAAATCACGCTGTCTGTCCTTATTCTTAATGTTGTGAATAAGAATGGACTGATTTGCCATCAAAGTAATGAGCCATACGATTTCACCGATGGCCATTTCAAAGTTCTCACTCTTCATCAGTTTTTCGCCCAAGTTTTCAAGTCCACCATAGCGACCAGCAATTTCCTTGGTTGCTCTAGTTGTAAGAATAAGTTCATACTCCTCTCCACCAATAGCAATATTTGCACTGCGTTCCATATCCATTTATTAGCCCTCCTCACCCGTAGCACCTGTAATCACTGGCTCATATACGTTTTTGTACCAATTTGTAATAGTTTCATTAGATACACTGTTTTCACCCTCTGTTACTTCTGCTTTCCAAGGATGTCTACCTCTGGCATCCACTTTATTACGAGTAAGTACGGTACCCTCGATGGTAGGTGTAGAGAAGGTAATGCTGTCACCCTTAGTCGCAAGGTTTGTGGCAGGAATACCAAACTTCACACGATACAACCAATAATACTTATATTTACCGTTAGATTTCTTTGCTCTAAAACCGATAGCAACCGGAGAACCACCATCCTCGCCACCGGAAATAAGCACGTGATTATCATCAATCACTGCACCGGTAAGATCAGATGCTGCTGTAGAACCGATATCATCGATACCAAGTGCAAGAGTTCCAGACTTAAATTCCTTTACAATTTCCGCAGCACCGTCATCTGCATAAAGCGTTGCCTCTGCAAGCTCTACAGAAAGCTCAGCCGAGATAGCTTTCGCAAGCGGAACTGGTGTATCGTAAGTTTCGTTACCAGACTCATCCTCGGTAATTTTTGCATAGTACAATTTATCAAGACCAATTGTAGCCATAATCATTCCTCCAATTCATAAAATTTTGCCACATCAATGGCATAATGATGGTACCCGGTGTCGTTTTCACGCTCGATGTACCTTCTGTCAGTTATCGTAAAATCCGAAGCAAGTAACGCTCGAACAATACTGTTTTTGATTTTTATATAGTTGCCCTTACAAAAGAGCGAGAGCCTTACTTCCTGTACCTCAAGTTTTGGCACATTATCTGCATGCAGTTCAAATGAATCCGTTAGCGGCACGATAACCACATAGTTCTCTGGTGCTGTTCCTTCAAATACACCAGTCTCTACTGGTAGTACAAGGCCCTCCATTAATTCTTTACATTCTTTCAATATGCTCAAAGCTTTTCCACCTCCATCTCAAATGTCTGCTTCATAGCCTCAATACATTTCTTCTTAGAGGCAGATTTTGCAGGCTTTAAAAATGGCTTTGCAGGCTGACCGCTTTTGCCATACTCGATGATATTGGCAAGTTTTGCATTACTTCCGCCGTCACTTCTTGGTTCAGAAAAACCCACTTTAATGTTGAAGTTTCCGTTGCGGTCCATTTTTACACTTGTTAAACCAAGAGAGTCCTCCAGCTCACCAGTTGACCTGGAATCATACTTGGTGCCACTGCCAATGGCGGAGGATAGATTACTTTTTGTTTTCTCCAGCACTACCTCACCACCAGCCTGTAGTACTACTTCTGCAATGGAGTCAAAATTACTTCCAAGACGGGACATGTGCTCTAAAAATTCATCAGGCATTTTTACATCAACTCGTGCCACTGGAAACAACCTCCTTTGCTAGGACTTCTACATACATACCGCGACCTTTCACATCCTCCACAGAGGTGATTTCGTATCTTCCATCCTCACAAACCAGCACCATTTCTGTTGTAATTTTTACACAGGGAATAGTGCGAAATCGAAAAAGGTCTGTAGCATCAGAAAAGGTGCTACGGTTAGCCCATTTTTCACTTCCATGTCTGCCTTCTCTATAAGCTCTCACCGAAGCTACTACTATATCAGCAATCGAAGAAAAGCCCTCGTCATCTAAAACTTTCTTTTTTTCAACAAGGTCAATAAAGGTGTTCATTTTTCCAAAACTCATATCACACCTTCCAATCTCGGTCCAAACGTAATAGCAGATTTACTGTATTCCAGACCTGCTGTCCAGCCTGCACATTATCTGTAAAGAAGCCACCTGTGGAACCGTCTCTGGATTCATAAAAATGCGATGCCAGCATAATCACCGCTTGTTCTGTGGTGGCTGGCATCGTATTTTCTGTGTAATATCCCTTGGAAATATGCTGATAGCTTTCCGCATATGAAATGGCGGCAGTGATGAAATGCTCTATCAGTCCATCATCTGCCGAGTGTTCCAGAATCAGATTTTCTTTGACCTTACCTAAAAGCTCATTCATCACTACCACCTCCCGTTAATTAGGCACCCATCTTAAGCACCTGAACTGCTTCAGGAAGTACCAACTTACCGTCTACACGTTCTTTCGCAACAAAGCCTACCATACCGTTTCCGGCATAAAGTTCACGAAGCTCTGCAAAGGAACGAGTACCACGATCACCGATGTTGTAGTAACTGAAATCACCAAAGGCGATAACAGGCTTACCGGCAGCAACAGTAGGTACAAAAGGAGAAGTCAAAACGTCATAGCCGAACAACTTGCCAGGTTCACCAGCCTGGTTAGAAGGCTGCCAGAGATACTGTCCGTTTTCATCCTTCAACTTTCTAATAACCGCAATTGTCTGGTCATTCATAATAAACTTTGCACTCTTACGATAAGGACGCTTCAATGCATATACAAGGTTGATGATTTCGTCAGAAGTAATTTCCGTTGCACTTGCTGCTGTTACACCAATTTCGGCTCCACCAGTTTCAGCAAAAATACCAAGAGGCTTTCCTACACCATCGCCGTTGAGGAAGGCATCCTCTTCTGCATTTGCCAATGCCTTACCAAACTGCTTGATAATATAGTTTTCAAGCTTGAAGGCATTGTCGTACAAGAGCTCTTCCGTTACCTTTACTGCAACATGAAGTTTGTGGGCATCAAGATTAATCTGGCTAAAAGTAGCATCACCAAAAGTAAGCTCTCCACCTTCTTCAATCCATGCAGCTGCAGGCTTTGCACCAGCAATATTAATCTTGTGCTGTCCGCTAGTAGTGATTACATTTGCAAGATCTCTGAAGATATTCTCCTCAGTCAACACATCGATAAGACGAGAATCATATTCCTCTGGTACAAGGTATCCGCCATTTTCATCGATACCTTCAGAAAGTACATCGTTGATAGTACGGAAGTTTGTACGAAGGGCCTTAAGCATTCCTGCCTTATACGCATCAGAAGCGCGGCCAGTTTTTGCCTTGCTATCACCGTTGTCCTTGCCACCATTCATAGGTTTATGAGTGATAGGAGTATTCACAGGCTTATTAAGCTCTGCCTCCATCATTTCCATTGCCTGCATACGTTCAATTTCAGAAGTGTAATTCTGTACCTTCTGTTCCATTTCTGCGTAGGTCTTTGCATCTTCAGCAGAAAGCAAACCGTCTTTATCACGCTTTGTTTCTACAAACGCCTTAGCTGCTTCCCATGCTTTGTTACGCTTTTCTCTAAGTTCTAAAATAGTCATAATAAATTACCTCCAATTTTTGATAAGATTGAGCCTATCCATTAAGGAGTCGGCTTTGATTTTTGTTTCTGCCTTTTCAGGCTTTGCTTTGATTTCACATTTAGCGGCCAGCTTATCCATTAAAGAGTTCATAATCGCTGCATTAGAAAACATCATGCTGACCTGTGGCACAGGAATTTCATCTGTTACAGCGCTTCTTTGCATAATTTCGTCTGCAAAGCCAAGCTCGATAGCCTTATTTGCATCCATCCAGGTTTCTGCATCCATAAGATGAGAAAGCTTGGTACGACTAAGACCAGTCTTGATTTCATAAGCATTTAAAATGGAATCCTTTACACTGCCAAGCATGTCAATTGCCTTCTGCATTTCCGCAGAGTTTCCAAAAGCCACAGTCATCGGATTATGAATCATCAACATGGATACAGGGGATACAAGGACCTTCGTACCTGCCATAGCAATAACAGATGCAGCCGAAGCCGCAATGCCATCAATCTTAACTGTTACATTTCCTTTGTAATCCATCAGCATGTTATAAATCTGTGCTGCTGCAATGCAGTCACCTCCCGGAGAGTTAATCCAAACGGTGATATCTCCGCTTCCGGCATTTAGCTCTTCTTTGAAAAGCTGCGGTGTGACATCATCATCAAACCAGCTTTCTTCGGCTATCGTGCCATTTAGAAACAGAATCCTCTCCATCGTCATCTCCTGTGTCTCCTGATTGGTTACCATCTGATTTTTCCAGTTCCAGAACTTCTTCATTCTGTGTTTCCTCCTTTCCCGCGAAAATGCCCGCATCCTTGAGCTTTGTCATATTGCCGTTGATAAGGTATAAATCACCGCCTTCTTCAGCGGGGATACGGTCTAAGTTTTCAAGTTCACGTATATCATTGGCACTCATCCAACCATTTTGTCTGCCGATAGCGTAACCGTTCATACGGCTTTGATAATCGCCACGAAGCAATCCGTCTACGTTGAACTTAATAAAATAAGCAGCCTTCTCAGACTGTGAAACCAATGCACGAATCATTGATTGCTCCCACCTTACAAGCCATGGTTCTAAGGTGTACTTCACAAACTCTAAAGACTGCTGCTCGATATTAGAAAAGCTCGATTTTTCAAGATCACCCACCATATGTGGAGGGATTCTGAAAATTCGAGCTATTTCATTGATTTGAAATTTACGTGTTTCAAGAAACTGTGCCTGCTCTGGTGAAATGGAAATAGGCGTATATTTCATTCCCTCCTCCAGAACAGCTACTTTATTTGCGTTGCCGCTGCCACCAAATGTGGACTGCCAGCTTTCGCGCACCCTTTGTGGATCTTTGATAGTACCAGGGTGTTCTAAGATACCACCCGGTGTTGCACCGTTAGCAAAAAACTTAGCACCATATTCCTCACAGGCAATGGCCATTCCAATAGCGTTCTTAGCCATAGCAATTGGGCTATAACCTACAAGTCCATCAAAACCAAGCCCTGGAATATGAAGTACATCACTTGCTCGAAGTACAACTGCGGCATCTTTATTTTTAATCGCCTCATCATTACCTCGATAATAGGTGTAGTAAAGCTGGCCACTGTCATCTCTATCTACCACCATTCGATTTGGCATTAGGGGATAAAGCGCCACGACTTCACCCTTTCCATTACGAATAATCTGCGCATAGGCATTACCCCACAAAAGCAGATGTGTCATTAAAGTTTCCCTGAATACAAATGAGGTCATTTCAGGATTTGGTTCATCATGCAGCAAGGTATATAACGGATGCTCGATAGCTTTTTCTTTACCTCCGCTATCTGTATAACGGTAAACGTGTAATGGCAAGCCTGCTACAGCTTCTGCTAAAATACGCACACAGGAATACACTGCGGTCATTTGCATGGCAGAACGCTCCGTTACCGTTTTACCTGAGGTAGAGCCTCCGAACAGAAAACGATAGGCGCTTCCTGCAGTTGCATTTGTGGGCTTATCTCTTGCCTTAAATATTCCAGCTAAAATTCCCATAGGAATCACACTCCCTTCTATATGAACAGTATGCCGCGTTCATCATAAACGCTGGCAGTGTTATTGTTACCACAACGGATTGCACGATCTAATCCCATAATCGTTGCCACAGCACCGTCGATTTTTTCTGTGGACTTTTCTTTGTCTGCTTTAATGTTTCCAGCCGGATCTGTACGAATAAAGATATTATCCATCATCCATCGCAATACTGGATGACCTCCATGTGCTAGCTTTCCTTCCAGAGTTAGCTTCATGAGCTCTTTAGTAGGTGGTGACATATCCTTAAAGCCCTGACCAAATGGAACTACCGTAAATCCCATACCTTCTAAATTCTGTACCATCTGCACAGCGCCCCAACGGTCAAATGCAATTTCTCGGATATTGTATTTTTCTCCAAGTCTCTCGATAAACTTTTCAATGTAACCATAATGAACAACGTTACCTTCTGTGGTTTGTAAAAAACCTTGTCGCTCCCACACATCATATGGAACATGGTCACGCCTTACACGAAGCTCTAAGGTATCCTCCGGAATCCAAAAGTACGGAAGGACCACAAATTTATCGTCTTCATCTTCAGGCGGGAACACCAAGACAAACGCAGTAATATCCGTTGTACTAGAAAGGTCAAGTCCTCCATAACAAACTCTACCCTCCAATGCCTCCTCAGATACTGCAAATGCACATGCATCCCATTTTTCCATAGGCATCCAGCGCACCGCTTGCTTAACCCATTGATTCAGACGAAGCTGCCTGAAGGCATTCTCTTCACCAGGATTTTGTCTTGCCGACTCACATGCAGCTTGCACCTTATCAATACCGATTGTTTCACCAAGAGACGGATTGGCCTTTTTCCATACTTTAGGATCTGTCCAATCTTCTTCTGTTGTAGCTCCATATATAACAGGGTAGAAGGTGCTATCTTTTTTTCTACCTTCTAAAATATCCAGCGCCTTTTGGTGTGTTTCGTAACAGATGGAATTTGTATCAGTGCCAGCAGTCGTGATCAAAAAATACAACGGCTGCATACGAGCGTCACCGGAACCCTTTGTCATAACGTCAAAGAGTTTTCGGTTGGGCTGTGTGTGCAGCTCATCAAATACAACACCATGAATGTTAAAGCCATGCTTCGAATAGGCTTCTGCAGATAACACCTGATAAAAGCTATTCGTAGGAAGATATACAATTCTCTTCTGGGATGCTAGTATCTTGCACCTTTTATTTAAGGCTGGACACATGCGCACCATATCAGCAGCAACATCAAATACGATAGTTGCCTGGCCCCTATCAGCAGCACAGCCATAAATTTCTGCACGTTGCTCTCCATCTCCACAACAAAGTAAAAGAGCGACTGCCGCAGCAAGTTCACTCTTTCCATTCTTTTTGGGCACCTCAATGTATGCCGTATTAAATTGTCTATAACCGTTTGGTTTTAAGGTTCCGAATATGTCTCGAATAATCTGCTCCTGCCATGCTAAAAGCTTGAAGGGTTTTCCGGCCCAAGTGCCCTTAGTATGGCAAAGACTTTCAATAAACATCACAGCAAAATCTGCAGTATCCTCATCATAACAACTGTCTTTTGCCATGAATTTTGTTGGTTTATATTTTTTCAGTGCCATTACGTATCACCCTTTTCTTAGACTTCAGAAGGGGAAACCACTTCTTCTAAGGCCTCAAAGGGAATCGTTTCACCATCTCTAATAACAAAAACCTGTTCAGAAGAGCCGACCTGTTCAATATACCTTTTTACAATGACGTCGCAGAATTTCTCATCCAGTTCTATTGTTCTGCAGTATCTGCCGGTCTGTTCACAGGCGATAAGTGTGGAACCGCTGCCGCCAAATGGATCCAAAACAATACAATTTGTCATGCTTGAGTTCTTAATCGGATACGCTATCAACGGTACTGGCTTCATAGTTGGATGATCGCCATTTTTCTTTGGCTTATCAAATTCCCATATAGTAGTTTCTTTTCTACCAGAATACCACTGATGCTTTCCTGACTTCTTCCATCCAAACAAGCAAGGTTCATGCTGCCACTGATATGGACTTCTTCCTAAAACCAAGCTCTGCTTCTTCCAAATACATGTACCAGAAAGATAAAAACCTGCCTCAGCAAAAGCCCTTCTAAAATTCAATCCTTCCGTATCTGCATGGAATACATAAATGCTGGCGTCATCAGCCATTGCTTGATACATGCAGGTATATGCATCAAACAGGAACTGATAGAATTTATCGTTTGCCATGTTATCATTTTTGATTTTTCCAGCACTGCCTTCGTAGTTCACGTTATACGGAGGATCTGTTACTACCAGGTTTGCCTTCTTACCCTCCATCAAAAGCTCGTACGTTTCCGGCTTTGTACTATCACCGCAAACAAGGCGATGGTTACCCAACACCCAGACATCACCGGCTTTTGTGAAGGTAGGCTTTTCAAGCTCAGCATTCACATCTAAATCGTCATCCTTCACATCATCACCAGATGCAAACAGATCTGCGATTTCTTTCTCATCAAAACCAGTAAGACCGATATCAAAAGCTTCTGCCTGCAAAGCCTCGATTTCAATTTTCAAAAGTTCTTCATCCCACCCAGCATCCATTGCCATGCGGTTGTCAGCTAGGATATACGCTTTCTTTTGTGCCTCAGTTAAGTAGTCCACAAACACACATGGAATTTCCTTAATACCTTCCTCTTTAGCTGCCATAATTCTTCCATGACCTGCAATGACATTCAGATCTCTATCAATAATAACCGGATTGATAAAACCGAACTCGCGTAGAGATGAGCGAAGCTTCATAACCTGCGCCGGAGAATGGGTTCTTGCATTATTCACATAAGGAATTAACTTAGAGGTTTCAATCAACTTCATTTCTGTCGTTGTTTTACTCATGATGCACCTCCACTAAAAAAGGCCCCACTCGGCAAACTTCTCAAATCCGCCAATGGAGTCTATGTATTCTTTTGCTTGTTTTACAATTTCGCTATAAGGTACGCCATCAATAGTGTCGTCTCCAATAGCGCAGCATAAGCTGACCGGTTTTCCGGTTCTTTGCGCTTTCAGAAAAGCATAAATATTTACTGATACATCTGCCTTTGACAAGTCCTTACCATGAAGACCGCCACCAGTTACAGAATCAGCCATATCACTGCCAAGTTTTCTGTTTGTTGCGCCAGTATCTACATTGGTACCACCAGTCCAATCACCCAGAGGATTGATTTCAGCAACTTCATATTTCTCTCTGAGCTTAGCTGATTTAGCATTGCTTTGGCAAATAATGAGTCTTGCTTCATCTAGGATATATTTCCCGTCATAAGGGTAGAAGCTATAAATATCACGTGCAATAGCAGACAATTCTTGCTGCTCTTTTGTAAGAGGGATTCCCTTAAAGATACCGTTATCACCGCAGCGATGGCCCTTTGTCTGGTTTTCAGACAAGTGCTTATCCTGAGGAACAATCACAATGTCGCATTTGATTTTTCCTGCGATACGTTTAATGGCATTTTTAATTTTATTCACATTCAAATCGGTAGTGGTTTCAATGATTGCATGGCATTTTCCATGACCAATCAACACCTCCACTGCAATTTTAGGATTTTCATCTACCTGATACGCAAGGTCTACAATAGCGCCTGCAATTCTATCTGCCACCTTATCCGGATGGCTCGGATTTACTTTTTCAATCATAACTACTGTCCTTTCCTTGTACGGAGCAACCTTTCCATCACATCGTCCTGTGGTGTTGCACCGGTATATTCTACTGTCGCGTTTTCTTTTACAATCTGGTATATCTGAAACCAGGATTGATTTGCCTGTTTGGTAAATTGCTGCAGCATCGATACATACGGCGATGCGATTGCATTACCGGTTGTAGGGTGCTTTGCAAGAAGACCATAATCAGAAATACACTGCTCACACTGAATTTGTCTTGCCACACTCATAGCGTACTGGTTAATGAGCTGCACATTCACATATTCTGTACAGCCGACCTTCTTCAGCCATTCCCAGGTTTCCTTAAATATTTCTTCTGCACAAAGCTCCATACCATTTTTCTGTCTTGCTTTCATGTAATCTTTAATCGAAGGCATATCGACGCCTTCTAATTCTGGTGCATCGGGCAGTTCAATAATCGGTGCGGATTTACCCGCAGAGATTTTCTCTGTCAGGGCCTTACGTTTAGGACCACTACCCATTCTGGCACCGCCTCGTGCAGTTCCGTCTTTAGCCAATTTTTTCACCTCATTTCTGTCTTACCTTTAATACCCCGTTTGAATACCAATTTTTGTGCGTGAGGGCCCACGCCCGTTGCACGATTATTTTGCTTTAGAGATTTTGACCGCCCCTCCCGTCAATGGTTATGCCAGCGGTCACCGCTTTCTGCATGGATTCTTGCATGACACGACTTACACAAAGCAATCAAATTATTTCTGTCATGAGTGCCACCCTTAGACAAAGGAACGATGTGATGAATCTCTTCTGTTGGTGTATAACGACCTTCCTCCAAACACTTCTGGCACAACGGATGTGCTGCTGCAAAGCTGTCTCTTATCCTTTTCCATACACGACCATATTTTTTCTTGGTGGCTGGATCTCTGTCGTACTTTTCATACCTTTTGTTTTCTTCTTTAGCATGTTTCTTACAGAATCTACCATCACTCAGCTCTGGACAGCCGGGGTAAGAGCAAGGGCGCTTTGGTTTTCTTGGCATTTTCTAACCTCCCTTCATAGCAAAAGCCCTGTAGGAATATCCCACAAGGCTTCTAACTTTTTACTCTTTCGCTATTATAATAATATCAGAAGGGTATACTCTCATTCTATCCAGTTAACTCTCATGTTTTAGAATTTCTTCCACTTCTTTTAATGCCATGTCATGCAGGCGATACGTATGCTGAATGCTGTAGCCAAGCTCCACCGCAATTCTCTCCCAGGAGATAAAGCTAAGATAACGTTTCTCTAAAATAGTTCTTAGCTCAAGGCTAGAAACCGCTTTTATCACATCCATGATTTCACGCTTCAAATTTACCAGCGCAATCATGTCGTTTTTGATTTCTTCCTGCAAATCTATAATCTTCATTACTGCATCTGCCATACGGGAACCACCACGATTTGGATTTCTCGGCATATCACTGATAACAGCAGTGCAGCTTGTGGCTAAGTCATTCAAGGCTTCGATTTGTTCCACCTTCGTTCTAATACTTGCATCCAGAAAACGGGCCTGTAAAAGATATTCTTTAGAAGTCATGTTTTCTTTCCTCCCTTAATCGCTTGATTAAAAATTCCGGATCAACAGAGGTTAATGCAGAAAACAAATCAGAACGAAAGAAGCGTTCTATCGAATTGATTTCTGAAGGACTTGTTGTATTTCGGTAGTCCTTCACAGCCTGCATAATAATCGCATTTGCTAAATTTTCATATGGATCCACTACCAATACCTCCAGTGATTTTGTTCCCTCGGATTGTCGTAGATTGTCTTAGATTGTCGTTATTTGTCGATAATTCTTTATTTTTTCAAATTCGCTTTTACTGCATCAATAAGTGCTTTCTGATTTGTATCCTTAGAAGATAATGCATCCAGAATATCCTCATCAATGGTCCCGGCAGTTACAATATGCTGCACAACAACGGTTTTCTCATTTTGTCCCTGTCTCCACAAACGAGCTACCGTCTGTTGATACAATTCCAGGGACCAGGTGAGACCGAACCAAACGATGGTGTTTCCACCTTTTTGTAAATTAAGTCCATGTCCTGCAGAGGCAGGGTGAATTAAGCCTACATCGTATTTGCCGCTATTCCAGTTACGAATATTTTCCTCCGTTACAATTCTGGAATAAGAAACCTTCAGCTGGTCCAGCTTTGCAGTGATTCTATCTAAATCATGCTTAAACCAATAACATAGAAGAATCGGACTTTGTGCTGCCTCGATAATATCCTCCAAAGCTTCCAGTTTCCTATCATGGATGTGTACTGCTTCACCAGACTCGGAATACACTGCACCGTTTGCCATCTGGCATAGCTTCCCGGAAAGAGCTGCTGCATTTGCGGCAGTGATTGATTTATCCTCTTTGTATGGGAGTATCAAATCTTGTCGCATTTCGTCATAAAGTGTCTGTTCTGCATCATCCATATAAACGGGATATCTATTTTCAATCAGTTCTGGCATCTTAAGATGGTCCAGCGCCTTCATAGAAATAGTAATATCAGCAATCTTATCGTAAATTTGCTTTTCAGCACCGGGGCGCAGCTTATATGAATAAACAATCTGTCCATTCATGCGGTCCGGTACAAAATAACAGTTGCGATACTGTGTAATGAACCTTCCTAGCCTAGCGCCCATATCCAAACACTTAAATTGTGCAAACAAGTCCATCATGCCATTTGGCGAAGGTGTACCAGTAAGACCAACAACACGTTTGACTCTCGGTCGCACCTGCATAAATGCTTTGAAGCGTTTGGAGTTCCAATTCTTAAAGGAGCTCAGCTCATCGATAACGATCATATCGTATTCAAAAGGTACTCCGCTTTTTTCCACCATCCATTGAACGTTCTCTCTATTTATGATGTAGATGTCAGCATCTTTTTTCAGTGCTTCGATACGTTCCTTTTCTGTACCAACTGCAATGCTGTATCTTAAGTGGGATAAGTTATCCCATTTCTTTATTTCATCAGACCAGGTTACCTTTGCTACACGAAGCGGTGCAATCACTAAAACCTTCGACACCTCAAAAGTATCGTACATCAGCTGGTTGATTGCATCTAAGGTACATACGGTCTTTCCAAGTCCCATTTGTAAAATAATCGCTGCAACCGGATGGGACATAATAAACTCGGTCACATATTTCTGATAATCATGTGGTTTGTATTCCATCAAGGATACCTCCAATCTGTTCCGGGGAGTCTAATACATAGACCGCCATTCCTAATCTTCTTAACTGCTTATGGCGGTGCAGCTGAATGGCTCTTGGCTTTTCACCTGGACGCTTCACCTCCACGAAACCAACCTTCCCGTCAGGTAATATGACGATGCGGTCGGGCCAGCCTACGGTCCCAGAAATCCATTTCTCACACATACCGCCACGCTTTTTTACTTCATCAATTAACTGCTTTTCAAGCTCGCGTTCTCTCACAGCAGACCTCCATCAAAATTTTATGGGTGACACCCATTCCTCTCATTTCCAAAACTTCTCTATATAGCATTTTTTAATAAAAATCTTTCTATAGGGACTTTTATGGTAAGAGTAGAATGACTACCACTTTCTATATTTTCACAGTAGAAAAAGTTTTAGATTTGACCATTTTGACCGTCATTTCTTACTTTTTCTACTGCTACTTCTATAAAAGGACCATCACGCCTTTCACAAGCGTCACTGCTTATTCAAGGAAGTCCTGACCTTCCTTCATGCACAAGCCGTAAATAAATGAGCCTTTATTCGTTTTGCGTCTTACATAGCCGGCCTTCTCAATCGCACCATAAAAATCTGTAGTGCTTCTGATGTATTCACCATTTAACATACAGTGCGCGCGATACGCTTGATAAAACTCACCGGATTTTACACCAGAAGTGTTGTCAGCCTTTTCGCAGCATTCTTCTAAAAATTGACCAAGCCAGTCGTTATCCTCGCGGTATGCTTTGACTGCTTCCTCAACCACCTTAGGCTGTTTCGTTTTGAAGTCTGCTGCAATAGCTTTTTTCGCACCCTCGATAATCCAGCTCATAATGTAACCGCCGGCGTTATCAAAGAGGTAGTCAGCATAGTTTTTAATATCGGAGGCGCCGGTAATCTTTGCATTGAAGGGGATAACCACCAAACGACGCCAGATACCATCATCATTGGCACCGACCTTTGGTAGATGATTGGTGTACAGCACCAGTGTATGAGAAGGCACAAAAGAGAATGGATCCTTGTACTTTTTCTCAGCCTGAATTTCATCGGTCGAGCAAAGCTGCTTTACTGTTGCTGTATTTAAGCGCATACCTTCCTCCATTTCTGATGCAATGATGAGACGCTTGCCCTTAAGCTCTGCCATCTCTGGCTTCACGTTACGTTTACAATTCATCGTCAGCGCTTCCGCAGAAATCTTACCTGTATAATTACCAAGTACACGATAGATGGTATTCCAGAACGTACTCTTACCATTGGCACCACCGCCATAAGCAATAATCATATGCTCCTGGAAGACTTTACCCACCGCTGCTTCACCGACAGTGATTTGTACATATTCGATGAGTTCTTTGTCTCCTAAGAAAAAGGTATCTAAGGCCTCCTCCCAGATTTTCTTACCTGCTTCCGAAGGCGAACAGGCGGTAATCTTTGTAATAAAGTCCTCTGCACGATGTTCTCTGCTACCAGACAGTCCTTTTTCCATATCAATGGTTGCTTCCGGTGTATTAATCAAGAATGGATTCTTATCCAAATCCGAAACATTGATGGAGAGCATCGGCTTAGCAGTATTTAATGTGGAAACGATATATTTGTAATCTCTACGCTTTTGCACAAACTTGAGATAGGTCTTTGCACCAAGCAACATGAAATACAACTTCATAAGTTTAGGTGAATCACACATCTTTTCTAAGTCCTTACCACCGGTTCTTGCAGTAACCTCATCAACGCCTGCAGTAACCAGTGCCTTTACTGCCACTTCCACAGCATCCTCTGCATCAGCAAGCTGTAAATCTAAAAATTCTTCTGTGGCACCCACTGCCAACTGCTTATCTTCACGCCAGCAATCACCGTCATATCTTAAATAATCTGTGGCATTGGTAAACTTTAGCTCGTTTCCGTATTCGCGAGTCAGCACCTTTGCTTCACCGATATCGGAGTAATCCTCTGGCTTTAAGGAGGCTGCGCCAAACTCATCGTTGTATTCTTCAGGTGGAACATAACCCTCTGCAGTCATAACCTTCTTTTTATAAAAACCCGTTGCGCTGTTCCAAATGGTCGCTACTTCTTCTTTCGGAAGAGGTGGATCACATTTTGCAACGTACTCCATGAAAACCTCAAAAGCTCTGTCATCCTTGAGACCGTATTTTTTTAGGATACGACCTGCATAATGACTGAGTGTTTTATTGCGGCTGCCCTCTAAAATAGGACCAGAATGTGTTGGTGCATCAAATTCTTCTTCGGAAGCATCCTCTACCAAAACACCATCTTCAAGCTCATCCATAATACTCATCCAGCCTTCATGCCAAGTAATCTCGTCATCTTCACAGCCAAATAAGAAACGGGCTGCGTCAAGCGCATTGCTATCAAAGAAGGGATACATCTTTGCCAGCGTTTCCTTTACCTTTGCGTAGCTTTCTGCATCATTAATAGACGCAACGGGAAACATCACATGAAATCTTGGCGCCGCAGGAAGTTTGCCTTTTGGCAGCATATGATGGCGACTTGGTACCAAACAATAATCAATGTCCGGAAAAAGCTCATCCATCTTATCTGCGGTTATAAACTCCAGCTCATTTGCTGTGTGATCATTATCAACGTCCATGACGATAACGTCAGATGAAATAAAATTGTCCTTGCTTCTATAGTTATCCTTATAAGAAGCGCAGACATGGTCTTTTTTGACTGCCTCCTGCAACACCTGTGGACTATCGACTTCTACCTTATAGGGATAATCGCAGTTCGCAGCATTTCCAGTGCAGCTCGCTGTGTAAATAACAAATTTCATTTAACAATCCTCCTGCATTCTCTCTGGCCCAATCTCCAGAGCTTGATTTGTTTCTTTGCACGCACTGTCGAAATATCTGATTTTCTTATGGTGCTTCTTTGCCTTAGCAATCTCCATGCGCATTCCCTTCGAGGCTTCATCACCGAATACCCAGAGCTCATCGCACTTACCGAGGAAAACCATGTCCATAAACATTGCAAGCTCGCGTTCACTGTCCTCGTGCATATACAAAGGAAGCAACAAATGCGGTGTTAGCGGTATCGCACCCTGGTCCACTGCGAATCTGCTATAACGCTTTGCAGCTTCTGTGTTGGTAACCGTATCACCGGAATACTTCGAGCAAACATATACCAGCGGCAGATACTTCTTTTCCGCCTCCGCTACATTTGCTATCGCTGTTGCCGCAGTCGGATCTGGATAACCTTCTTGATTGAGTCCATATACACTCATCGCCCTCACACTCCTTTCGTTAAAAGATAGAAGATTTTTCTTCTTCAACTTCCTAAGGGGATTTGTGAGGGCAAATTCCGGTGTTCCAAAAATTTTTTTATTTCAAGGTATTGACATTCGTGTCCCCGAATGTTATTATAATCTTGCAAGGACCTGAATGTTCAAGTCCCCGATTGCAAATATAATTTAACGGAGGAAGCTAATATGCCTACAATCAAATTTTCATTAAACGATGAGTACTATAGCAAACTTGAAACAGCAGCAGAAAATAAAGGAATGACCATTCAGGACTACATTCGATACAAACTGTTCGACCTGAATACAATATTTACTGTTGAAGAAGCTGTTCGTCGTGTCCAGGTTGGTGAATTCAAAGACAAGACCTTCTCTCTTCCTGATCTGTATGGAGATGCATGGACGTTAGAAAGAGGTATGGCCGGTGTTTTCGGAAAGAACTTCTATAATTACATTTCTGAACACACTGAACTTGGCATCAGAGCTCAAGGTTATGATAAAAAAACACGGCGTGAAATTTACAACTATAAAAAGGAGGACTAATTCATGAACTATCAAATCAGACGCGCTATCGAAAGATACATTCAAGCCAACGGGAAACAGGACACACGTGATGTAATCGCCTTGTTTGCAAAACGCTTCAATACTACGAAACAGCGTATCAGCGGTAACATCAGCTGTATGAAATGCCGCGAGCAAAGCATCAACATCATCCCAAATAAGCCACACAGCATCATGTATCAATAAAGACAACTTCGGCCAGCAGGTAATTCTGCTGGTCATTTTTTTATGCCAGGTTAAATCGCTTCATTAATACAAAGCGAAATGACCTGGCATTTTTATTTTCATTCATCCCGGAATTTGACTCTCCGCTTTCCCTTAGGAAGTTAAGAAGGACACAAGACACCGGTTCTCCATAAAAAATTTCAAAAAAATTTATCGGAACCCGGAATTACCTTCTTCGAATCCCCTTAGGAAGTTAGAAAGGCAAAAGCCAATCGGAAAGTGAGGTTGAGACAATGGTAACCACAAGAGAAAAAGCCAGTCCTATTGATGCCACTGATGAAGAGCTGATTGATACTCTCATCGCCATCAGCGTCGTAGCAAAAAGACTGGCTGCAAATCTAAGACAAAAATTGACAAAAGAAAGTGAGGATGTGTCAGATGACAAAGACGAATGAAGTTAGCGAAGCGTTAGATAACGTAATCGCAAAGGGAGACGACTTCCTTGGTAAAGCAAAAGACTTTATTGCTGCTATAGAAATTCTGCTTGTTGCAGCAACCGGTTTGAAGGCCCTCCTGGATAAGAACGGAGGTGCCCAGCATGAGTAAAATGTCAAATCTAGACCTGATATTAGATGAAATGATCACTGCAGGTCAAAAGATGATTGAAGCTGCTACTGCTTTAAAAGAAATATTCTCAGAAACCGCTGCACCGGAAAAGGCGACAGAGGCTCCTGTAAAAGAAGTAGCCCCAGAACCTGAAATTAAAAAGTATACCTTCCAGGAGGTACGCGGCGTTATGGCAAGTCTCTCTGGTAAAGGTAAAAAGGCTGAAGCAAAAGCTCTTTTAACCAAATATGGTGCTTCCCGTTTAAGTGAAGTAAAAGAAGCCGATTATGCTGCTTTGGTGGCTGAGGCCAAGGTGATATTAAATGGCTAAACATGCATTTCTTTCTGCATCCGCTTCGCACCGCTGGATTAACTGTCCACCTTCCGCGAAGCTCTGCGAAAGTATCAAAGATGAGTCTTCACCTTACGCCCAAGAAGGCACTGACTGTCATGAGTTATGCGCTTACCTTGTAGAAAAGGCTTTAGGAAAAGAAGTCTCTGATCCAACATCAAACCTTACCTATTACAACGGTGAAATGCAAAACTGTGCTGAAGAATACTGCAGTTACGTACTTGAGCAATATGAAAAAGCCAAAGAATACTGCAGTGATCCAATGATATTCATTGAACAGCGCTTAGACTTCTCACGTTGGGTAGAGAATGGCTTCGGAACCGGTGACTGTGTCATTATCGCTGATGAGGTGCTTCATATTATTGATTACAAACATGGTCTTGGTGTTCTCGTAGAAAGTGAAGGCAATACCCAAATGATGTGCTACGCCCTCGGTGCCTTAGAAGCCTTCGAGGATTTATACGACATCAACCGCATCGAAATGACAATCTTTCAGCCACGTCGCGAGAATGTCTCCACCTCTACTATCAGTAAGGACGAGCTTATCACTTGGGCCACAGAGGTTTTAATGCCAACTGCTGCACTTGCCTATGAAGGCAAAGGTGAATTCAAAGCCGGCGACCACTGCCAGTTCTGTAAAGTAAAAGCCACCTGCAGAAAACGAGCAGAGACAAACCTTGAGCTTGCAAAGTACGATTTTGAGATGCCTGCTACCTTAGATGATTTTGAGATCGCTTCCATCCTGCCGCGTATCGATCAACTCATCTCCTGGGGAAACGACATTAAAGAGCATGCCCTTTCAAAAGCCCAGACTGGCACCCACTACGACGGTTTCAAACTGGTGGAAGGCAGAAGTAATCGCAAATACACAGACGAAGCTGCAGTTGCTGCTACGGTAACAGAGGCAGGCTTCGATCCATACGAAAAGAAGCTACTCGGCATTACTGCCATGAGTTCACTTCTTGGAAAGAAACAATTTGAACAGCTATTAGGCGGACTTGTATATAAGCCGCCAGGTAAACCTGCACTTGTTCCTGAGTCCGATAAAAGACCGGCTATGAACGCAGCTGCAGACGATTTTAATGACAATTAACAGGAGGAAAATATTATGTCTAAAATTGCAAACCCTACAAAAGTTATTACTGGTGTAAACACAAGATGGTCCTACGCTAACGTATGGGATCCTAAGTCAATCAACGGAGGCGCACCAAAGTACAGCGTGTCCCTCATTATTCCAAAGTCTGATACGGTAACCGTAAACAAGATTAAGGCTGCTATCCAGGCCGCTTATGAAGAAGGTGAATCTAAGCTCAAAGGTACCGCAAAAGTATGTCCTGCACTGGATGTTATTAAAACTCCTCTTCGCGATGGTGATAAGGAACGCCCTGGTGATGAAGCCTATGCCAACAGCTACTTCATCAACGCAAACTCTGCTACTGCGCCTGGTATCGTAGACGCTGACCGTCAGGAAATTATCGACCGTTCCGAGGTGTATTCCGGCGTATATGGTAGAGCTAGCATTAATCTTTACGCCTTCAACTCCAACGGGAATCGCGGTATCGCCTGCGGACTTAACAACTTGCAGAAGATTCGTGATGGTGAGCCTCTTGGCGGCAAATCCAGAGCAGCCGATGATTTCGCAACAGATGATGATGACGATTTCTTAAGCTAACTAACAACATCAATCCGGCTGGCAGTGGTACCCCTGCTGACAGTCATCTAAGAAAAAGTGAGGTATTAAAATGACAAACTTAGAACATACAATGCTTTATATGTGCTTTGGCGCTATGTCCGGTTGGATGCTGTGCAGTATTGGATTTATCATCGCTGACATCATCCACAACGTTAAAAGAAAAATTAAAGAGCGTCGTGAAAAGAAACAGTTAGAAGCAAACGAGAAAACTGATAACGAGTAAATGTGACGGGTGGCAGGGAAAAGGCTCTCTGCCACTTGTTTTATTGGAGGTTCAATATGAAAATACAAGAAATGTCCATCGACTTAGAAACTTACAGTGATGTTGATATAAAGAAAGGCGGCGTCTATAAATACGCCGAATCCGATAATTTTGAAATACTGCTCTTCGCAGTTTCTATTAACAACGGTCCTGTTGTTGTATATGATATTGCCTGCGGTGAAGTACTTCCAGAGGATATAATCGACGCTCTGGTTGATGATACCGTAACCAAGTGGGCTTTTAACGCCGTATTTGAAAGAGTCTGTATTTCCTATTGGTTAAAGAAGCATTATCCTTCAAAATTCGAAAGCTATAGTATACCAGAAGATACTGTTGGCAATTACCTGAACCCCGAATCTTGGCGCTGTACTATGATTTGGAGTGCTTATATGGGACTACCGCTTTCTTTGGAAGGCGCCGGCTCTGTACTTGGCCTTAAGGACCAGAAAATGAAGGAAGGTAAAGACCTGATTCGTTATTTTTGTGTCCCTTGTAAGCCTACAAAAACCAATGGTGGCAGAACTCGCAACCTCCCTCATCACTCTCCTGATAAATGGTCCCTTTTCAAGGAATACAACAAACGTGACGTTGAGGTGGAAATGAACATCAAAGAAAAGTTGCACAAGTTCCCGGTACCGGAATTTGTCTGGGAGGAATACCATTTAGATCAGGTGATCAATGACAGAGGCATTCTTATCGACATGCAGCTTGTAAAAAACGCAATCGCCTTTGATGAACGTTCTAAGGAAACTATATCTTCTCAAATGAAGAATATGACTAACCTAGATAATCCAAACAGCGTCGCACAGATGAAGGCTTGGTTATCTGAACAAGGCTTGGAAACAGATACCCTTGGTAAGAAAGCTGTTGCAGAGCTTATTAAAGATGCACCAGATGATTTGGCACAGGTATTGGCCCTTCGTCAGCAGCTTGCGAAAAGCTCTGTTAAAAAATATCAGGCAATGGAAAATGCAGCCCTTAATGATAATCGTGCCAGAGGTATGTTTCAGTTTTATGGCGCCAACCGTACCGGCAGATGGGCTGGCCGCATCATACAGTTGCAAAACCTTCCACAGAATCACATGGAAGACCTTGCTGAAGCTAGAGAGCTTGTAAAAGTCGGCGATTATGATTCGCTAGAAATGCTCTATGATGATATTCCCGACACCCTTTCGCAGCTTATTCGTACCGCTTTTATTGCAAGACCTGGATACAAGTTTTATGTAGCGGACTTTAGTGCTATCGAAGCTCGTGTAATTGCACATTTAGCAGGGGAAGCCTGGCGTCTTGATACCTTCAAAGCTGGCGGTGATATTTACTGCGCTTCTGCTTCTAAGATGTTTCATGTCCCTGTAGAAAAGCATGGCATCAACGGTCATCTACGTCAAAAAGGTAAGATTGCTGAATTGGCCCTTGGTTATGGCGGCAGCGTCGGTGCATTAAAAGCAATGGGTGCTCTTGAAATGGGTATCCCGGAGGAAGAACTCCAGCCTCTGGTAACAGCCTGGCGTGAAGCAAACCCTAACATAGTATCTATGTGGTGGGATTTTGACAACGCAATCAAGAATGCTGTTAAAATGCATAGCAGCACCGAGTCTCATGGCATTAAATTTACCTGGCGCAGCGGCATGTTATTTATTACACTCCCATCCGGAAGAAAACTAACCTACATTAAACCTAAGATTGGTGAAAACCAGTTCGGCGGTGAGTCTGTAACTTATGAAGGCATCGGCTCTACTAAGAAATGGGAACGTTTAGAAAGCTATGGTCCTAAATTTGTAGAGAACGTTGTACAGGCTATTTCGAGGGACCTTTTGATGAATGCTATAAAAACCCTGTCCCACTGCTTTATCTGCGGCCACGTGCACGATGAAATTATCATCGAATGCTCTGATAAAGTTTCTCTCGAAGTTTTGTGTCAGCAGATGGCTAGAACCCCGGATTGGATGCCAGATATCCTGCTGAGAGCTGATGGGTATGTGACTGAATTTTATAAGAAGGATTAAAAAAACAGCAGCAACGGTATGTGCGCTTATACCATTGCTGCTGTTTTTACTTATGCATTACCAGCGATATTTGCTGTTATAGATATCTCGAGCAATCTTCTGAGTTTTCTCGATGAATGCATAGCCCTGAGTTTTACCTTTGCCAATATCGAGCTTGTCTAAGATTTCCTTCTTCTGAAACCCCTCGGATAATAGTCTTATGATTTTTCCCATATTTTCATCTTGCGCGGAAAGGTCTGCTACAAGCATGTCAAATACCTGCATTAAAAAAGCTTCATCTTCAAGAGCTGTTGTTCCTGTCGGATCGAACCCATTACCATCTTCATCGTCGATATCTTCAAGGAACTTATCCAGAGAAAGGTCCTCTGACTTTACTTCCTCTTTGCGTTTCAGATAACGTTCCACTTCACTATAAAAGAACTTCATATAGACATCCATGAAGCCTTTTTTATTTGGTACAAATACCACCGGCACCTTCTTACCATGAGGGAATGTCCATGTTTCAACATTTTCACTGTCAAAACCGAGTGGCTTCAAGGTTTCCTTCATTTCCTTCGTTAATACTACCGGAACAAGCTCTTCATCAGCTTTTGCAGGAATATTGTTAAATGGTGCTCTGTTACTGAAATTTCTGTAATTATTGTCTTTGATTGTCATTCTTTGGCTCCTTCTGGCCCAAAGAACTGCGCAAGACAAAATACAGACTATTTAGTAACAACCCGACCGAATTTCCTAAAAAGAGCACACGAAATTAAGGGTACGGATTATCTAGGTTCCATGTTTCAACATGAGGACCTTTATAATCTGTATCCTGCCTTCGAGCGCTACTTCGGGCCGATACATTATTCAGAGACTTTGTGTCTCTGTATTATTAGAATAGCCTATAATTTCAGGACTTTCGCGGTAGTGTCAGTTCCGCTTTTTAACGCAAAAAAGCCATATAAGCGTAGTTTTTTTTCTACGCCTATATGGCTTTGGCTTTATTTGAGCATAATAAAAACCGGAAGTCTTAATTCCGGTTTTTGCAAAAATTTATGAAACAATTTTTTCATCGACGCCCCATAACGGGTAATTTTTCTTAGCAAGCTTTTGGTTCACCAATTTAAGAGACTCATGAAAATGATGGTGAATAAGATACTTTGCAAATATTCCAGCTTTATCTGTCGAATAACCACCACATGCCTTCTCTACAAGATCATCACTGAATAATGGATGCAGATGCAGCCCAATACAAATAGCATAAACATATTCTGGACTCACATTCGTCTTCTCTTTTCTCATCTGACGAATATATCTTTCTGTAATTCCGGTTCGACACTCCAATTCTAAATTGGTTATCTTGCTACTTTTTTTCAATCTTTCCATATGTGCATCTAGCGTTAAATGGAATGCTTTTGGTAGCTTTTCATAAATCTCTAAAATACGATCGATTTCATCATCTATTTTATCCAGCTCTTCCGCCTGTTTAATTACATCTTGATTATCTTCATATTCAATAGTTTTTGATTCGCAGAATGCTATCGCATTTACATCGTGGCTCAAATAACATTGATTATAAAAATCTCCAGAACTGTTTACTGTTTCAAAATTACGAGTAAATTTCAAGCAGCACTCATCAACATTTTCAAGTGCATAATCTGTTAATGCGTATTCACCTGGCTCATATTCTTTTGCTTGTCGAACATATAAAGGATCATTAATACAAACTAAGCAACCTACATAAAGGAATTTTCCGCTGTTCACTAGCTGCGCAAATTCCGCATTATTTTCGTAGTTCTTTTCATAATTTTCACGATCCAGAATGAATGTTTGATAATCACCAAGAGCTTCAGGATTAAAAGTAAATGGAGGATGATAGTGCCCATCAACAACTAATAATGCTCCCTCTGTACACTTGTATCCTAACTGCAATGCACGCAACTTAGCTGCATATTTTGAAACTCCAAAACACATCCCCAGCTTATCGAGTGTTCTTTCCATTATCTCTCCTGAATGGAAATACGGTGTTTGGCGCTGTTCATCGTAAATCTGAGAAAATAGACTTGTAAAAATCGTTCTAGGCATAAGTATACGTGGCGCAAGAGCATTAGCTTGCCATTCTGCCCCTGTCTCTTATACACATCTCCGAGCCCACGAGACCGAGGCTGATCTCG
>ENA-OYZM01000122-OYZM01000122.1-human-gut-metagenome-genome-assembly--contig:-NODE-122-length-30957-cov-9.572811_pt1 | contig 30957 bp, 28 predicted proteins | sample MGYA00243291_ERZ653477 | MGnify/ENA primary metagenome ERZ653477 (study PRJEB26926, sample SAMN06165024) | human gut metagenome | biome: ENVO:00009003; feature: ENVO:2100002; material: ENVO:00002003... | reverse complement strand
CGAGATCAGCCTCGGTCTCGTGGGCTCGGAGATGTGTATAAGAGACAGCGGTATAGCACTGCAGCAGCGTCTGAACGAACGGGCTATCTGCCGGAACGTGGTGTGGCGGGAACATGGCACTGCCTTCCATGGAAAAGCCGCCTTTTTTCATATTCTGTTCGGCAGTATCATACAGGTTTTCTTTTGTCGCGCAGATCGGGGCGCGGCAGTCGTAGGAACCAGTCAAGGTTTTGCCGTCGTAGTTCATGAGGTCGAGGCTTAAGGTGAGCTCGCCGGACTCTTCATCTGACATGGCGACACCGAGGCCTGCGCCTTTGCCGTCGCCGTGCGGGTAAACTTTTGCAAGGAAACTGATGTCGTTTTTCAGTTCACTCTCTTCCATTCCAACAGATGCGAGAAGCTGCAGCAGTGCGGTCAGTGCGTTGTTACCCATTTCCGGGGTGGATGCGTGGGCGAAGGCACCGCAGGCGGTGATTTTTATATTGCCGTTTTCGGTGTCTTCCAGAACGAAGGAAACGCCGGTCTTCTGCTCAGTCTCGTCAGCGCAGGTTTTCAGGTCTTCTTTTGCCATGCCGGCAAGCTCTGCATATGCTTTGCCTGGTACAACGTTCAGTTTGGTGCCGGCCTGTAAGGATACGAGGCGCACGCCTGTCGTTCCGGCATCGGATGTTTTTTCGAAGTGGCCGCGCATGCCGCCTTTTTCAATGTTGATGACCGGGAATTCGGCATCCGGTGAGAAGGTGCATGGTGCTTCCACTTCTTTCTTATAATAATATTCGAGGTCAGAGCTTCCGCACTCCTCGTCGGAACCGAGGACAAGACGGACGTTTTTCTTTAATGGGTAACCGAGTTCTTTGACAGCGCGCATTGCGTAGATAGCTGCGATCGCCGGTCCTTTATCGTCTGCGGTTCCGCGGCCGAACATTTTTCCTTCTTTGATGAGCGGGGTGAATGGATCGGTCTCCTGCCAGCCTTCGCCTGCCGGTACGACATCGAGATGGGCGAGAATATCAAGACCCTTTTCTTCCTGATTAAAGTCAGCTGCAATCGCGTAGTTGTCGTAGTTGGTTACGGCAAAGCCGTATTTTTCCAGAATTTCGATTCCCTGCGCCAGTGCTTCTGCCGCCGGTGCGCCGAATGGTTTGCCTGGCTCTGCCGCCTGTTTTTCGCTTGGAATCCGGATCAGGCTTTTCAGATCCTCGATCATTTCGGATTCGTGGTTTTCAATATATGTTCTTAATTCTTCTTTCCGCATTGTAACTTCTCCTTTTCTCTTCTCTGGCACCGTCGCAGTGCCGTTCTTTTCCTATCATAACGCAGAAAGAGCAGAAAATCCACATTTTCTGCTCTTTTGCCAAATAATCATTTGTTTTTGTCCAAATTGACTGTAATTTCATAATAATCGCACGGATGCGCCGTAAGCCCCGTCACGCCCTCGCCGGATACCATCGACATTTTGAGGTGTGATACGAAGAAAAACATGTGGTCATCCAGCAGCGTCTGCGTCATCTCGATGGCCAGTTCAGTTCGTTTTTCGGTATCAAACTCGCCGCTTAACTGCTGCTCCAGCATCTCGAGTGTCTCACTGTAATAACCGCCGCGGTTCTTGGAGGAATCCTGCAGGCAGTGCGTTGTAAAGAAATACTCGGGATCGCCCGTCGGTGCGCTGACAAATGCGCTGACATAAACATCCCAGTTTCCTTTTTTCAGCAGTTCCAGATGATTTGCCGTGCACTGGATCTGTACTTCGATTCCGATTTTCTTCAGCGATGCCTGTGCACTCTCCGCGAGAAGCGGCAGTTCCTGGCGGCTCGGATACGTGAGCCAGCAGATGGTCAGGCGTTTTCCGTCTTTTTCCACGTAGCCGTCGCCGTCCTCATCGGTCCAGCCTGCTTCAGCCAGCAGTTCTCTGGAATACTCAAGATCATAGGACTCCTCCTGCACTTTGCTGTCGCCGAATGCAAAGTAAGAGGGGAACGGGCCTTCCGCCACGCTTCCGTTTCCTTCCATCAGCGTATTCACAAAGCCCTCCCGGTCGATCGCTCCGATGACTGCCTCGCGCACGCGGTCGTCCTGCAGCACCTCGGATGATCCGTTGAACTGTCCGAAGAAGGTACGCGACGTATCCGCCGAAGAAATCGTGTATGGTTCATCGCGGAACAGGATCAGATTGGAATACGGCAGGCCGTACGCCGCATCGAGCTCGCCTGACTGTAATGCCATCGTCATCGTATCGCCGTCGCGGATCGTTTTTACTTCAATCCGGTCGAGCTTTGGCGTTCCGTTCCAGTAATTGTCATTTTTCATGAGCGTCAGTCCCTGATCCGTCTCCACCTGTACTGCGCGGTACGGGCCGGTTCCGGCGACATTGCCGTCATCCGTCACACCTGCCTGCATATCAATGATGCATCCATATGGGTCAGACAGATAATTCAGAAGCGCCGGGACAGGCTGTTCGGTGTGAATCGTTACGATCAGGCCGTCTGCCTCGATGCTCTCAATTTTCAGATCCCCGCGTGCACGGTCCTGTACTGCGATCAGATCCTCGAGACATTCTTTGACCGCCTCCGCGTCGAGAGTGCGCCCACTTGTAAAGGAGATGCCTTCATGCAGTGTAATCCGCCATGTTGTATCGTCCACAAGCTCATAGCTTTCTGCCAGCCATGGCTCGATCTCCATAGAATCGGAATAATGAAACAGCGTCTCACCGATCCCATAGCGGATACACGCCCAGCCGGAATAGCCGTTGTGCGGGTTGACATCGGACTCGTCGTTTTCGGCGTTGAATGTCGTGTCGCCGTATACGAAAACTTTTTCATCTGTACCATCTGCCGCTGTGCTCTGACAACCGGAAAACAGTACCACCGCCAGAATGCCGCACAAAACATATGCAATTTTTTTCCTTCTGCCGTTCTTTCTCTGCATTCTGTACTTCTCCTGTTTTCGCAAATGGCACCACCATTTCCGCTGTCTGATTTTCTGTCTCAACAGTTTTCTCACAGACTATACTCCATCAACAGTTTCGTGTATTCCTCTTTCGGGTACTCCAATACCTCCCGCGTCTCCCCCTGCTCCACGATTTTTCCCTGCCGCATGACAATCACACGGCTGCAGAGTTCCCGCACCAGCGCAAGGTCGTGGCCGATCCACAGCATCGCAAGTCCTTCTTCCCGCTGCAGTTTTTTCAGCAGTTGAACGATCTGCGCCTGTACCGCCGCATCGAGCGCACTCGTTGCCTCGTCGCAGATCAGAAGAGACGGCTGCACAGCAAGAGCCCGCGCAATTGCGGCTCTCTGGCACTCTCCGCCGCTCGTCTCGCGGGGATAGCGCATCGCCGTTTCCGGGGCAAGCTCCACTTTTTCCAGCAGTTCCGGCAGACGAAGACAGGCTTCTTTCCGGCTCATTCCCTGATTCCGAAAAGCTTCCAGAATCCCGGTTTCGAGCGTCTGCATTGGATCGAAGGAATCCTGCGGGGTCTGGAAGACCATCTGTATTTTCCGGTAAACTTCGCGCTGCCGCCTGCCTTTTCTTCCGAGGATTTCCTCGCCTTCCAACAGAACGCTGCCTGCATCCGCCTGGACCAATCCGGTGATCAGACGGGCCGTCGTGCTTTTTCCGCATCCGCTCTCCCCGATCAGGCCAAGACATTCCCCCGCATCCAGTGTGAAGCTGATGCCGTCCACAGCGGCAAATTCCGTTTCCCGGCCGGTTCCAGCAAAGTTTTTGCTTAAGTTGTTTACTTCCAGCATGTTATGATTATGCATCGTTCTTCCCTCTTCCCGGCACAGCCACAAGGAGATTTTTTGTATATTCGTCCTTTGGGTGATCGAAAACCGTCCTTGTCTCCCCCTGCTCCACGATGTTTCCATCCTTCAAAACAACAACCCGGTCTGCCATCTGCTCGAGAACCGCAAGATTGTGCGTCACCAGCACCATCCCCGTCTGCTCTTTCTGCTGCAACGCCTGAAGCTCCCACAGCACCTGCGCCTGCGAAACCACATCGAGTGCACTCGTCGGCTCGTCCGCCAGAAGAAGCGACGGATGCAGCAGCATTGCGAGCGCAATCCCGACGCGCTGGTTCATGCCGCCGGAGAGCGACGATGGATAGCTGTTCCAGATCGTCTCGCCATCCGAAAGCCCCATATCCGCAAATCGCTGGAGCGTCATATCTTTGATTTCTCTGCGGCTTTTTCTGCCAGACATTCCCCCAGAAATCGGGGTGATGAATCCGCAGCGTTTCTCATGGGCGCGCACGCTTTCACAGATCTGTGCTCCGATTTTCCGGGTCGGACAGAGTGATGCCCCTGTATTCTGGAAAATCATACCAATTTCTGAACCGCACAGACTCCGCAGCTTCCTTTCGGACATGCCCGTCAGCTCCTCTCCGCGAAATGTGATCTGCCCGCCGGTGATGGAGCTATTCTTTCCCATCAGCCGCAGGATCGCTCGCAGCAAGGTACTTTTTCCACTGCCCGACTCCCCGGCGATGCCGACGGTTTCTCCTTTTTCGACGGAAAAACAGATGTTATTTAAAATTTGCTCCCCCTCATAACAGACAGAAAGGCCGCTGATTTCCAGCAGTTTTTCGCTCATGTTTTTGCTCCCTTTGTTTCCATTTTCGTTTGCCCCTTATCCCTGATCCACCGTTTTCCGTACCGCCTCACCAAGCAGATTGCAGACAAGAACGGTCAGAAAAATCGCCAGTCCCGGCGCCAGAATGACCCAGGGCGCGGTCTGCAGCATACTTCTTCCGTTGCTCATCATCGCTCCCCACTCCGCCGACGGCGCTTCCGCACCAAGGCCGAGGAAGGACAGACCCGCGATTTCCAGCATCATCGTTCCGATATCAAGCACCGCTGTGACAATCGTCTGCCCCGCAAGATTCGGCAGAATATGGCGTCTGATCATCTTCCATGTTCCGTTTCCTGTAAGGCGCGCCGCCGCGATGAACGGCATGTGTTTCAATGCCAGCACACGGTTCCGTGCAAGCCGTGCATATTTCGGCCAGGAAACAAGGATCAGCGACACAACGGCTCCCGTCATGCCGCTCTGCAGAACGCCGGAAAATGCGATTGCAAATACCATACCCGGAAAGGCCAGAAAAATATCGGAGATCTGCATCAGAACCGTATCCGTTTTACCTTCCAGCCAGCCGCTGAAAATTCCGGCGAGTGTTCCGATCAGAGCGCTTGCCGCAACGACAAGAAGTGCTGAAAAAATGCTGACCCGCGCGCCGGAGAGAATCCTTGAAAACAGATCTCTTCCATAGCGGTCCGTCCCCATCCAGTGCGCCGCGGACGGCGGAAGAAGGGACAGTTCCAGATTCTGCTCATACGGATCGTACGGTGCCAGATGGGCCGCACACGCGGCAAACAGCAGCAGCGCACCGGCGAGGATGCCATAAAAAAGGATCTTTCTTTTCTGTTCTTTTTTCATCGCATTCCCTCCAGCTTCGCCCGCGGGTCCAGTGCACCCATCATCAGATCAGCAATGAGATGCAGCAGCAGATAGATCGCCGCCATCCACACCAGATATGCCTGAATCACGGGAATATCGTGCATGGAAACGGCATCCACGGCCATTTTTCCGACACCATTCCACATGAAAATCGTCTCAACGATGGCGGTTCCTCCAAGCAGCGAACCGGCGGATAAGAATAGCAGCGTGACCATCCGAAGCAGCACGGATTTTAATACATTTCCAAACAGAATCCGGTTTTCACTTAACCCACGTGCCCGTGCACCCGCCACGTACTCCTGCTCCAGCTCTGCAAGCACGGCAGAACGCACCTGACGGGTGTATTTTGCCGTCATCGAAACCGCAAGCGTCGCCGCCGGAAGCACACAGCTTTTCCATCCCTTTCCCATACTGAGAACCGGAAAAAGATTCCATTTCAGCGAAAAGAAATACAAGAGAAGAAGTGCAGTGAAAAACCCCGGAAACGAATTACCTGCAAAGCAGAACAGGCTGATACTGCGGTCCGCCCATGTATTCTGATATTTTGCACTTAAGATACCGAGCGGAAACGAAAGACAGACCGTCATGGCAAGCGCCAGCGCCGCAAGTGCAATCGTTGCGGGCAGTTTTTCGCAGAAGCTTACAAGCACCGGTTTGCCGGAAACGTACGACTCCCCGAAGTCACCGCGCAGGGCGTTTTTCAGCCATTGCAGGTACTGGACAGCTTTCGGCTCATTCAGTCCCAGCTCCTCCCGCATCGCTTCTTTTTCCGCCTCCGACATCACGCCGCCGCTGCTACTCTCTTTTAAATCCACCGCATCGACCGAGGAAAGTCCCGTCAGCAGAAAAGCGAGAATCGTCACGCCGAGGAATACCGGAATCAGGCGAAGCAGTCGTTTTAACAGATATTTTTTCACAAATACTCCTTTACTGCTTCACGGCACAAATCGAAAACATCGGTGCCGGGTTATAGAACTCGTCTTTTTCCAGATAAATGCGTTTTCCAAGGCTCGTATCAATGCGGATTTCTCCCGCTGTGTTTTCGCACAGCACCGCCACATCGTACGCCGGCCGGTTTTTGCGGCTGATCGGGAGCTGTGATTTGATCCGTTCGCACTCTTCGAGCATCTCGTTTCCAACCTTGAAATGGGCATGCGCCTCCGGAAGTCCCTTCGTATCGGCAACATCTTCTTTTCCGTAATTGGCATCGAAGTTCAGCAGCACACCGCCCGTTTTCAGCACACGCATCCACTCGCCGTAAGCATGCTCCGCATTCGGCAGCGTCCACGTCAGGTTTCGGGAAATGACAACATCAAACGTTTCATCCGCAAACATCGGATTTTCCGCGTCCATGACCTGGAAGCAGCAGTCGGCATTCTCTTCTTCGGCAAGCTGGATTGCATTCTCAATCATCTCCGGTGTCAGGTCGATGCCGAATACCTCGTGGCCCTCTTTTGCCAGCAGGATCGAGAAAAATCCGGCTCCGCAGCCCACATCAAGGATCTTTAACCGTCTTCCCGCCGGGATCTGTTTTTCAATCTCTTTCATCCAGCGCTTCGCAATCGGGTTTGCAAGTTCGGAGCGTCTCTGCTCTAAAAAGCTCTCGCTCCGTTTCTCCCAGTAATGGACAATCTGCTCTTTGCGGTCGTCGTACTCCGGCTCGCGCACAATTCTTCCGTAAGCAACGACAGGGCCACCTTCTGTTACCATATCGCCCGGTTTTGCCGCCGGATACCAGAGACCGTCTTCGGAAGCCGCCTGATATTTTTCGCCGCGGCGGACGGTCACATCACCAAGCTGGAAGGACTGCTCTGCGCTTTTTTCCGCGCGCACCAGAAACATCGGTGTCGATGCATAGTTCAGTCTCTCTTCCTCGCTCCAGACGCGCTTCCAGATTTCGGAATCGGTCTGGATGGAACAGACGCCGAGGGATTCGAGCACCTTCGTATCCCACGCCGGCCGTTCCATCGCAGAGAGCGGCACCTGGCGCGCAATGTTTTCCATGCGGTCAATGTCCGTGCACAGATAATGGTCGTCGAGCTGCTGCTCTTCCACTTTCTTCCGGTCTGCCTCGTACGCTTCTTTTTTCTCCTCGTCATAGAGATAACCGTACCAGTTCGCATCAAAATTGAGCAACACGCCGCCCGGTTTCAGGACACGCATCCACTCTTGGTATGCCTGCTCCGGCTTTTCCAGATTCCAGGTCAGATTTCTGGAAATGACAACATCAAAGGTCTCATCCGCAAACTCCAGATTCTGTGCATCCATCCGCTGCAGCGTCACGCGCTCCAGACCGTATTTCGTATATTTTCCCAGATTCTCTTTCGCCTTTTCCAGCATCTCCTCCGTGTAGTCAACAGCCGTCACCGTATAACCTGCCTCCGACAAAATCATCGGGAAGAATCCCGGGCCGGTTCCGATATCGAGAATCTTCATCTCTTCTTTCTTTTTCTCTGGAAACTGCTCCTCTAATACATGCAGCCACGCTTCTCTCTGGCTTCCCGCCAGTTCTTTTTCATTGACCTCAGAATACCCCTCCGCACGGGTTCCCCAGTAGGAGACAATTTCCTGTAATAATTCCTGTTCCATATCTTCCGCTTCTTTCTTCTTTTTCTTAACTTTCCCGGCGCGGCCGTTTTCCAACCGCTCAAATATCCCTTTACTCTACCAAAAATCGGCCTTTTTCACAAGCCCCCACGGGGGATATTCTTAACGTCGGCGCAGGTTCCTGTCCCTTTTCCTTTGGCATTTTGTCCAATCCCGGGTTTCTTTCTTCCCTCTCTATCGGCAAATTTGATATTTTTTCTCGACATTCCTATACTTTCGTGCTATAATAACACAGTGTTTTAACGCGTCAAAGTCAAAAAGTACAAGAGGAAAAAGAAATGAAGATAATTGTATGTATGAAACAGGTGCCGGCCGGCACGAAAGTGGATATCGATCCGGAAACCGGCGCCATGAAGCGGATGTCCGGCGATACACGGACGAATCCATATGATCTTTTTGCACTCGAAACTGCAATTTCTCTCCGTGAAAAACTTGGCGGAACCGTGACCGTGCTGACCATGGGGCCTCCGCAGGCGGAAACCATGATGCGCGATGCCTACGCATGCGGTGCCGATGATGCCGTCATTCACTCGGTTCTCCTTTATATTGCCAGAATACCATCAGCTTTCTTGTCGCCGTATCCTCGCTGTATGTATATTTTACGGACCCGAGTCCGTAATAGCTGCAAAGATAGCCGGAAGCCTTATCGAGAAGCTCCGGTCGGGCTTCCATGACCTGCGCCATCAGATCATCGGTGGCAAATTTAAATTCGGAATACTCTTTTGTCTCTTCAATATCCGTCTCCATTTCCCACAGAATCTGCGTCGCATCAAATGTATCCATGTACCGGCCGATCTGGCGGTAATACTCGAGGTCATCTGCATTGCACGCCGGGAGCGGCAGATTCGCATCCGCCTGATGCGTGTCCGAAAATTCCGCATCGGAAACGCAGAGAAAATCGTAGTAGATCAGGTCGTCCGGCAGATTGTACTCGCCGCTCTCGCCCTCTGCGAATACCGGATCGCCCCAGGTTACATCGACGTTGTAATAATTGTCTCCACACTTTACGATATTCCAGCCGTGCGCCTCGCCGGTGTCTGTCGTTCCCGTCACATAAATGACCGGGATGTCCAGGCGGTTCATCAGATACTGGAACGTTCTGGCATAGCCTGCGCAGACCGTCTGTCTGTTCACAAGTCCGCTGTAGAGTGTCTGATTCTCCGGCGCATCTTTCACATAATCAATCTGCCGGATACATTTTTCAAAGACAGCCTTGATCTTCCCATAGTCATCCATCGAACGGTCGATATCACTTAAGAAATCATTTCCCGCCCCTTTGACCTGGGTCTGGCGTCCTGTAATCTCCTCCGCAGGAATCGTGTATTCTGGAACTACCTCGCAGTAGTTCTTCGGCTCGCCGTATCCCGTGACATGTGATGCTCCGTTGATCCAGCAGTACTCCGGGTAATCCATATAGACCCATCCATAAACCTCCGCCGTCACATCGGGATCGCCGCCTTTTGTGATGATGGTTTCCTGGTGTTCCGCGATTCCCTGCACCAGTTCGCGGTAAATCATCTGTCTGTTTTCATCGAGCTGGCTGTAATAATACCGCTTCGCCAGCTCCTCCTCATCTGTATTTTCCGCCTGAAACTGTGTTGCGCCATTTTCTGACAGACCATTGTTTTCGTCTGCCGTCTGTGAAGCAGTGCTGCTGTCCGCTCCGTTTCCGTTCTGCGCGGGATCGCTCTCATCAAATTCTCCGAATACCAGATAAGCCGCCAGCAGGGCAAGCATAAGCGGAAGCAGCGCCCGCAGCGGTCTCTTCCGTCTTCGTCTGTGTCTTCTCTTTGCCATTCTTCTTTTCTCCCAGATACGTTAAAACGCCGTCACACAGTGCATCCGCCACCTTTTTCTGGTACTCCTTTGTGTTCAGGAGCGCTTCCTCCTCCGGATTTGAGAGGAATCCGCACTCGCAGATCACCAGCACTGCGTCTGTCTTCTTCAGCATGTAATACGTTTTGTTTCCCTTGGCTTTCCTGTGATTCGCCGGATCGAGCCCCGCGACCAGTGCAGCCTGCATGCAGAGCGCCAGTTTTTCGCCTTCTTTTGAATCCGTATAATAAAACACCTGCGCCCCTTTGACCGCCGCATCCGGGTAGCTGTTCTGGTGAATGCTGATCACACAGTCCGGCTTTTTTTTATGAATCAGCTGCACGCGCCGCTGCAGATCCTGCACTTTCGCATTCACGGCTCCCGGATCGGAGAGATCATCCTCCCCTTCCCGCGTCATCACCACAAGGATTCCCTGCTTTTCCAGCTTCTTTTTCAGCAGACGGGCAATCGCAAGGTTGATGTCCTTTTCTTTGACACCGTTTGCCCCGATTTTGCCGGGATCGTCGCCGCCGTGGCCGCTGTCCAGCACCACTACTTTTGTGGCTGCCTTCTGTGCTGCCACCAGCCGTGCGCCCTCGCGGGACAGAACATACGCCGCCGAAAGCAGAATCACCGCCATCAGCCATTCCAGTTTTTTCCCTTTTTCCAAATGAAAAGCCCCCTGCTGCAAATTTCCTTTCTTGGTCATTTTATGCAGCAGCGGGGCAGGTTACAACTCTTATTGCTTCCGGTTACTCTTCCTCATCTTCTTCATCATGCGCGCGATTCGGGATTTCATCCTCTTCTTCGTCGTTGTCATCATCGAGATAATCCGGCTCATTTTCGAGATCGATGACTGCAGAATTTTCGACGATTTCGTCTTCTTCCTCTGCTTCTTCTGCGGTATCTTCACGGTCTGGCTCTGCGGCTGTTTCTTTTGCCTCTCCGGGAAAGATACTTTTTACCGGATCTTTCATGAAGGTTTCCACTTCCGATGCAGAACGTTTCATCTCCTCACGCATTTTTTCGATGCCGGCAAAGGTCTCCTCAAAAATTCTGCGATTCTTCTCGAGTACACTCGTCATGGTTTCCATCTCGGCGTAAATCTTCTGGTATCTGGTGTTGGCTTTCTGCAGTTCCGCGTCCATATGGCTCTGGATTTCTTCTGCTTCGGCCTGCAGTTTTTCTTCATAAACAGCAGCCAGTTCCTCGCCCTTCTGACGTGCGCTCTCTACCATGTATTCGCACTGTTCCTTCGTCTCGCGGCGCTGCTTTGCACAGGATTCCTTTGTCTCTTCCCGCTGTTTCCGGCAGGACTCGTTTGTCTCCTCTCTCTTTTTGCAGCACGCCTCATCCGTTTCCTCCGTTTTCTCGCGGCAGGACTCGTCCGTTTCTTCGGTTTTCCGGCGGCAGGCTTCCTCGGTCTCTTCTTTTAGCTTTCTGCAGCTCTCCTCTGTTTCCTGTGTCAGTTTTTTCGCTTTCACCTGTGCCTCAAACACAAGGCCGCTGATACTGTCATAATTGTCGATATAGCTCTGGTATTTCTCATGAATGTTTTTTTCGAGCTCCTCGATTTTATCCTCACGCTCGCGGATCTTGCGGTTCAGCTTCTCGATTTCCTGCTCTTTTTCCTCGATCTTCGCTTCCAGTTTCTTCTGAGCGGCATACGCCTGATCTTTCAGGTTCTGCACTTTCGTCATAACATCGTCCTTATCGAAACCGCCCATCAGCGTTGTTTTAAATAATTCTTCGTGATTGTTTTCTGACATGTATACTCCTCCTTCGTGCCCGGGCTTTTATCATTCCCCTTATCCTTCCCGGACTCCTCGTCAACTGTTTGTTTCAATATATTCTGAAATCAGACTCCAGACGTCTGCGCACTCGAATCCGAGCTTCCACTCTGCCACTCCGGCGAGATCGGCACTTTGGATCACTTTCAGTTTTTCCTCCATGGACTGCTCATCCTCCATCCAGATCGTGTATCTGGCATCGGAAGTTTCTACCGTTGCCACATTCTGGCCAAGGGATGCATCCCAGGTTTCTGTCATCTGATTCTCTTTGGCATAGTTTTTGGCGCCATCCATGCCCAGCACCTCGCTGGTAATGGCGCTCTGTCCGAACTTTTCCGTCCAGACACGGGTATAAAACGGGATTCCGCAGATCACCTGATCGGCAGGCATCACCCGCGTCATCTCCTCCACGGCCTGCTGTACGAACGGGAGGGATGAAACAGAGCCTGCCTCCTCGCTTCCCGCGAAATGCTCGTCATAGGCCATGACAATCATATAGTCCACAAATCTTGCCTGCTCGCCGCGCTGATAATACATCGTGTAAGCCTGCGGTACCGGCGTATCGACCGACACCACAAGATTCTGTGCATGCGCCGCGCTCGTCAGTTCCCGCAGAAACTGCAGGTAATGCGGGATTCCGGCCTCTTTCAGATTCTCGAAATCCACGTTGATGCCGTCCATGCCGCACGATGCTGCCTCGGCGAGCAGCTGCTCAATGATTCTGCTGCGCACGGATGCGTAGGCAAGATCGGTTGTTTCGTCAAATGCTTCATTAAAGTTATCAATCAATCCCCAGACTTCCCGTCCCGCTTCATGCGCCAGTTTCACGTAATCGGCGCTCGCAAGGCTGGAAATCGTACCGGTTTCGTCTGTCACGGAAAACCAGGTCGGTGAAATCACGTTCACGCCGGTCATTTCTGCTGTCATCTCTGCCATCGCGTCGTTCGACTCGGTCGATGTGCTCTGATGCCAGACCAGATTGATTTTGTGATCCCGTGTAATTCTTTCATAGGAATCTTTCTTTGCCGTCCGCGCTTCGATGGCCTCCGGCTCGGAGATATCCTCTGTCTGGATGTAGCCGGTATAGCCGTCCGCCGTCATGACTTTGCACCAGTTGTCCAGATTTTCCAGATACAGCAGGGTGTCACCCTTCTGTACATCCGCAAGAATCAGACTCTTGATGCCGCCTTTTTGGCGCACCTGCGCGGTGTCTGACTGTACCGTCGCCTGCTCCACGCCGTCCCATTCATTCCGGATTACAACACGGTTGGGATCGCTGTAATATGCATAGTCGAGATCTGTGTATTCTTTTACGACATCCAGCGAAATGTAAACCGTTCCGTCGCTCTCCTGCTGTACGGCAGGCTGTCCGCCCGGTGTTTTGGCAACGGCCGCATCGCCCGGAAGCAGTGTCTGCACGCCGCCGCTCGTTGTAAGCAGGATTCCTTTTGTTTCTTCATCCCAGTAGAAGCAGCTGTTCAGCTGGGATTCTACATATGTGTACGCCGCATACGGCTCTCCTCCGATAAGGACGGCCTGCTCTTCCAGAAGTTCTCCGTTCTGGATCAGCGCAACGCTGTTTTCGTCTGTCAGGTTAAAATATTCGTTCCCGGCCATGTATTCGGTTCCGGGTTTATATCGGTTTATCAAAAATGAAACAATGCCTGCTGCACCGACTAGCACGATCAGAATCAATACGACCAGTACCGGCGCTGCTTTTTTCTTCTGTTGCTCCTTCATGTGTTCTTTTCCCCTTTTCTTCGCTCTGAAGATCTCCCCACTTGCGCCCATTATAACAAAAAAAATACCCAATAGCAACCGTTATGCGCAAGGGAACCGCATGCGAGTCAGAAAGTATCGTTACAGTTCACTGGTTCCCAGCGAACTGTAACATTCGCTTTTTGCTATTGGGTATTTTTCAGAAAATCTGTTTAAAAAGTTTTGTCGATTGTTTGTTTCATGGCTTATTTGCAGTTGTGACGTACAAAAAAGAAAGCCCCATCGATCCGTATGAAATACTTTTGTTTTTAGTTTCAATGATCATGTTTCGCGGGGACGCCTTCTTATCCGATCCGTTTTTTCTGTGCCTGCTTCCGGCCGGAGTATGCACCCTCCGGACAGAAGCAAAGGTTTCCCCAACTCCCATTATACTTCAAACCGGGGGAATTACAAATAAAGTTTATCCCTTCATTTCTGAAAAAATTATGCGAAATGTAAAAAAAATCTTAAGTTCTTTACTTCTTTCCGTGATGTGTTATACTATATCGTAAGTAGCCCTATTTATATAAGTAAAGAGTAATTAAGGACGTGAGAGTTATGAAAATAGAAAAAATCAATGATAACAAGATCCGCTGCACACTGACCAGCGCCGATCTTGCCGAAAGAAATTTAAAGCTCAGCGAACTGGCTTACGGCACGGAAAAGGCCCGCAGCCTGTTTCAGGATATGATGCTTGAAGCCAATCAGCAGTTCGGCTTCAATGTGGATAATGCCCCGCTCATGGTCGAGGCCGTTCCGGTGGCTCCGGACAGCATTGTCCTCATTATCACCAGAGTCGAGGACCCACAGGAGCTCGACACCCGCTTCGCCAAATTTGCTCCATCCGGCGACGATACGGACGGACCGGAACCGGTACAGTATTCCGGCGCGGACGACATCATCGACCTGTTCCACAAGCTCTGCGATGTGAAGAACAAGGCACAGGAAATCGCAAAGAAAGCGGCACAGAAGGAAAACGAAAAAGAGCCTGCAGCATCCGAGGAAAAGAATGTGGATCTGGTACGCACCTTCCATTTCTCAACCCTCGACGATGTCATCAGCTCCGCAAAAGCGCTGAACCAGTATTTTACCGGCAGCAATTCCCTCTATAAGAACAGGGCAGATGCCAACTATCAGCTCGTTCTGCACCAGTCCGGCTGCAAACCGGAGGAATTCAACAAGGTCTGTAACATTCTTTCCGAGTACGGCAGACAGGAATCCTTCTCCCTGGCCGCTGAAGCATTTCTGCTGGAACATGGAAATGCAATGGTAAAAGAGAATGCTCTGCAGGAGCTGGCTTCTCTGTAAGTTTTGAAACGTATGTATAAAAAAAGGAAGTCCGCGAAGGACTTCCTTTTTTGTACGTTCCGTACAAATTACTCTTCTGTGATAGCCTCGGTTGGACATACGCTTGCGCATGTTCCGCACTCAACGCATACATCCGGGTTGATTTCGTAATGGGAATCTCCCTCAGCGATAGCCTCTACTGGACATTCTCCAGCGCAGGTTCCGCAGCTTACACATTCGTCTGTGATTACATATGCCATGATCTTATCCTCCTTGTAGATTTTTTGGCCCTTTCGGTACTATCCACATTGTAAACGATTGCCCCCTGAAATACAAGTACAAAATTATAAACATTCTATAATCTTATGAATTTGTTCTTGCATTCCCCCCGGGGGTACGCTATAATCAAAATAGCCGTCAAAATCGGAACGACGGGTATATACACATTTAAAGGAGGAACTTTAAGATGGCAAAGATCTCGAAAGACATGACAATCGGCGAGTTAATCGCAATGGATACAAATATCATCGGAATCCTGATGGGAGCCGGTATGCACTGCATCGGCTGCCCTTCTGCACAGGGTGAGTCCCTGGAAGAAGCAGCTATGGTTCACGGCCTGGACGCTCAGGTTCTGGAAGACCAGATCAACGATTATCTGGCTGCAAAATAAGTCGGATTTCCGCGTGGATCCAAAAAGAACGCCTCTCACAGGCGTTCTTTTTTTCTGTCCGATTTACCCATTGTTCCGATGGCCCCGTTTTGCTTTCGTCCGTTTTCCTTTCTGCTCCAGCGTCGCCGCTGCTTCTCTCCGGCTCTGCTGGTGGCGGCGGATCGCCTCGTCCACGCGGCGGCTCCGTTCCTCCTGACGCCTCTTCTGTATCATCTGGTCGAGCAGACGGCCGAGCACGCGGTAAAACTCCGTCTGACGCTCCTCCTCTTCCTGCCGCATCACAGTGTCCGCCAGCTGTTCTGCTTCCCGCTCGGGCAGAAGATCGACAACCACCTCCGGCACTTCGTCCGCTTTTCCCGGTATTGCCGGATCCGGCTTCTCCTTTGCCGTCTCTGCCGCTTCCGCCGGAAACGCTTTGATCTCCGCCGTTGCCTGCACCAGCTTCGGCATCAGCTCGCGGATCGCTTTCAGGTGAAGCCCCTTTTTCTTCAGTTCCCGGATTCCCAGAAAAATCTGAATGTCCTGCGCAGTATAGCAGCGGTGTCCCAGCGAATTGCGGTGGATTTCCATGCCGAGCTCGTCCTCCCAGTACCGGAGCACATGCGCTTTCTCCCCGGTCAGCTTCTCCGCCTCCGTGACCAGATACGTTCTATTTTCCATACGGCAGCCACTCCCTTCTTCCCTTTATTATAAGAGCGTCCCCACCCCGCCGCAAGAAAATCTCATCGTAATATTCCGACAATTTTATACAATTATACACAAAAAACGTGCCGCAGGACTATCCCACGACACGTTCTGACACCATACTATTCAGAGCCCCATCTCGATTCCGCTACGCTACATCTCGATGTGGCTTCTCGCCATATGAAATTGAGGGGAAAAGTGCTCATTCATGCAAGCATGAGTCGCACTTTTCCCCTCAATTTCGCATGGCTCTGAATAGTTACAAATATTTTCTTTTATCTCTCTGCATTCGCAAATTTCGTATAATCCGGCAGCCAGACCAGATTGACGGTTCCGATCGGGCCGTTTCGCTGTTTGGCGATGATGATTTCCGCGATTCCCTTATTCTCGGAATCCTTATTATAGTAATCATCTCGATAGATAAACATAACAACGTCGGCATCCTGCTCGATCGCTCCCGACTCACGCAGGTCGGAAAGCATCGGACGGTGGTCGGTACGCTGCTCAACAGCCCGGGAAAGCTGGGACAGTGCAACAACCGGCACATTCAGCTCTCTCGCGAGTGCTTTTAAGGAACGGCTGATATCCGAAATCTCCTGCTGGCGCGATTCCGAGGAGCTCTTTCCGCTTCCCGACATCAGCTGCAGGTAGTCAATGATGATGATATCAAGACCGTGCTCCAGCTTGTATTTGCGGCATTTCGACCGCATCTCTCCGATCGAGATACCAGGTGTATCGTCGATCATCAGTCGGGATTCACCGATCATGCCGGCGCTCTCGATCAGCTTGCTCCATTCGTCGTCTTTCAGGTTTCCGGTTCTCAGATGCTGGGAATCTACTTTCGACTCCATCGAGAGCAGACGGTTCATCAGCTGCTCCCGCGACATCTCGAGACTGAAAATCGCAACGGCTTTGTCTTTCTTAAACGCCATATACTGCGCAATATTGAGGACAAACGCCGTTTTACCCATAGACGGACGTGCCGCAATCAGGATAAAGTCAGAGTTCTGCAGACCCGATGTCTTGTAGTCCAGATCCGTGAATCCGGTCGGAATACCCGTGACATTTCCCTTCGTCTTCGATGCACGCTCGATGTTCTCCAGCGTATTGATGACAACCTGGCGGATCGGCATGAAGTCTCCGGAATTCCGCTGGCCCAATAACTGGAACATCTTCTTTTCCGTCTCCTCCATGATGACTTCCACCGGCTCTTTGTTCAGATAGCAGTCATTCTCTATCTCTTCTGTCAGCTTAATGAGACGGCGCAGCACCGCTTTCTCGCTGACGATGTTCGCATAATGGCGCACATTCGCCGAAGTCGGCACCGCATTTAAAAGATCGCGGACAAACTCCATCGAACTGATCTCCGGCGGAACATCCTTTTCACGCAGGCGGTTCTGCAGGGTGACCAGATCGACCGGTTTTCCCTCATTGAACAGCTCCACCATGGCATCAAAAATGACGCCGTACTGGTGCTGGTAAAAATCGTCGCTCGTCAGGATTTCCGATGCCGCCATGATGGCTTCGCGCCCCATCAGCATGGAACCGATGACCGACTGCTCCGCCTCGATGCTGTGCGGAAGGATTCGTTTAATCAGTGCTTCTTCCATAGAATTATGCTTCTTTTACGATAACTTTCAGCTTTGCAGTTACTTTGGTATTCAGGCGGATCGGCACTTCTGTCGTTCCAAGAACCTTGATCGGGTTCGGAAGCTGCATTTTCTTTTTGTCGATGTCGTATCCGAGCTGCTCTTTTGCTGCCTCAGCGATCTCTTTTGCCGATACGCTTCCGAATACTTTTCCGCCCTCGCCGACTTTGATTGCTACGGTAACCTGTTTGTCCTCAATCTCTTTCGCGAAAGCCTGTGCCTCAGCGAGCTGCTCTGCTGCCACTTTGTCCTCGTGTGCTTTCTGGAGTTTCAGCTCATTCAGGTTTTTTGCGGTTGCCTCGATGCCGAGTTTTTTCGGCAGAAGCATGTTTCTTGCATATCCGTCACTTACGTTTACAGTCTGTCCTTTTTTACCAAGTGCTTTTACGTCTTCCAGTAAGATAACTTTCATATCAGATTTCTCCTCCATCCTGCATTTCTGTTAAGGTTGATTTCAGAAGGTTTCTCGCCCCCTCCATGTTGACGGTCTCGAGCTGGCATCCCGCCATATTCAGATGACCGCCGCCGCCCATCCGCTCCATGATGATCTGTACATTGACCTCATCGATCGCGCGGGCGCTGATATAGATCACGCCTTTATACTCGGTCAGTACAAAGGACGCCTTGACACCGACAATGTTCAGCAGCTCGTTCGCCGCTTGTGCTCCGACCACCGTCGGGCTGTCCACATAGTCGCTCGGGCATTCGGAAATCGCGAACTGGCCGCGGAACAGCTCCGCATTGCGGATCGTCTCTCCTCTTGCCTTGTAATCGTTCATATCCTCACGGAACAACTTGCGCACACGCGTCACATCCGCACCGCAGCGGCGCAGGAACGCTGCCGCCTCGAACGTGCGGACACCTGTTTTCTGCATAAAGTTGTCGGTATCGATCATGATGCCGGCATAGATGCTGTCCGCCTCCACGTTCCGGATGCGGATTCCCTCGGTAAAATACTGGAGAATCTCGGCAACCATCTCGCTCGCGGATGATGCATACGGCTCAATATAGGAAAGCACCGAGTTGCGGATCGTATCGCTTCCCTGCCGGTGATGATCCAGCACGACGATCATTTTCGCCATGTACAGCAGATCCTCACACTGTGTGATGCTCGGCTTGTTCGTATCGACCACAACGAGCAGCGTGTTGTCGTCCATGATCTCTTTCGCCTCATGGTTGTTGACAAACATGTCCGCCTCATAATCCTGGTTGTCGCGGAACGTATTCATCAGCGGAATGATCGAGCTGGTCGGGTTGTCGATGACGATGTACGCTTTTTTATTCAGCGTTTTCGCCGCACGGTAGATACCGATGGCCGCACCGAACGAATCGGCATCCGGCAGGCGGTGTCCCATGACAACGACCTTCTCTTTCGTGTTCATAAACTCTTTCAGCGCGTGCGCCTTGACGCGGGCTTTGACTCTCGTATTCTTTTCCACAGCCTGCGTTTTTCCGCCGAAATACTGAATCTTCGAACCGTCCTTTAAAACGACCTGATCGCCGCCCCGGCCAAGAGCCAGGTCGATCGCGATTTTCGCATACTCGGAGTTTTTCGCAAACGATCCAGCATCTGCTCCGATACCCATACTGATTGTGACTGCCATCTCGTTTCCGATGTTGATGGTCTTGACGTCCTCTAGGATATCGAACTTTTTCTCTTTCAGTTCATTTAACGAACTCCGGCGCATGACCACGATGTATTTGTCGTTCTCATACCGCTTCACCAGTCCGTCGAGATCGTTGAAATATTTGTTGATCTTTCGCTCGACCAGTGCGGTCAGAAGGGAACGGCGGACCTCCTCGACGCTCTCCAGCGCCTCGTCGTAGTTGTCCAGATACAGAAGACCGGTGACCATCGTTTCGTCCTCGAATTTCCGCATATACTTGCGGAGCTCCGTCTCATCGAACAGATACAGTGCCTGAATAAAATAGCCTTTGATATCTGTGTTGATCATCTCCGAATTCTGGATCAGCTCGTCGATGCAGACGCTTTTTACATGGGCACGGAAATTCTTTTCGCCGTAAGCCACGTCGATGTCGGTCTCCTCCTCATTTTTCGGCAGCCGCTCGACCGTCAGCTCCGGAAAAATGGTGGCGATACATTTATGATACTGTGTATCCTTCCCTGTGATTTTTGTAAACTCTTTGTTGACCCAGAGAAGCTTTCCCTGCGAATCCATAACGGCATAGGGCAGCGCCAGTTCCTGGATCAGATGCTTCTGAACCTGGCCGTATTCAGTCGCAAAGGTAATCAGCTCGTTGATCACCTGCGGACGCTGTCTGTAATAGAGAACTGCGGCTGCGATCACATAGACTGCAAAAAACAGCGTGAACCACATTCCTGCCATCACATCCACAAAATACATGCCGATATTCATCACAAGCATCAGGATGGACAAAATCAGCGGCCATCGAAGATAGCTCCGCAATTGGCCGCTCAACTTCATTTTGCTTTTCATTTCCTAACACCTTTCCAACGTTGCGTGTTGTATTTCGCTCCTGTCCTTCCGATTATACCACTTTGACCTGTACTTTGGCAACAAGATACTTCTGGATACAAAAAAGGTACCCGCCCTTTTCGGGCAGATACCTCCATTTATTTACCGATTCAAAATGAACGTTCGGACAGTGCTTAGCGCAAGTCAGAATCAATCATCTACGTACGGCATAATAGCCATATGTCTTGCTCTCTTAACGGCTACTGTTACTGCTCTCTGATGTTTTGCGCAGGTTCCAGTTACACGTCTCGGCAGGATTTTACCACGCTCGGATACATATTTTTTCAGTTTAGCTGCATCCTTGTAGCTGATCTCTTCTCCACCACAGAAAACACAAACTTTTCTTCTTCTGCGGGCCGGTCTTCTGGAAGCTGGTCTTTCACTATTATTATAAGCCATGATCAATCTCTCCTTTTCTATCAATTAAATGGCAATTCTTCGTCAATGCCATCGGGAATATTCATAAAACCATCGGCGCTGCCCAGGTCAGATGTATTCGCGGACGGAGCCGGATTGTTATGCTGCGGTGCGGAGTATCCTCCGTTGCTTCCGCCTGCATTTTTGCTCTCTGCAAACTCCTGCTCTTCTACAACTACGTCTGTCGTGTAGACCTTCTGGCCTTCACGGTTGGTGTAGCTTCCGGTCTGAATGCGGCCGGTGATGGCGATCTTCGTTCCCTGACGCAGGTATTTCTCTGCAAATTCTGCCTGGCGGCCGAAAGCAACGCATCCGATAAAGTCTGCGGTTGCGGAATCGCCGTCTCTGCGGAATCTGCGGTCAACAGCCAGTGTATAACGGGCTACCGCTGTGGAATTCTCTCCAGCAGAGTATCTGACGTCGGGATCTCGGGTCAATCTTCCCATCAATATAACTTTATTCATTCGCTTACCTCTTAAGCTTCCTTTTTAACGACTAAGTATCTCAGTACGTTATCCATAATACGCATATGGCTCTCGATCTCTGCCGGAGCTGTTGCGTCTGCTTCAAACTGAATAAAGTAGTAATATGCTTCACGCATATGCTGAATTTCGTATGCAAGGCGTTTTTTGCCCCACTCTTCTACTTCGCCAACTGTTCCGCCGTAACGGGTTACATAACCTTTGGCTTTCTCAACTACAGCTGCGCGTTCCTCTTCTTCAAGTTTTGCATTCACAACCAGTGCTAATTCGTACTTGTTCATGCTTTACCTCCTTTTGGACTTTTTGGCACCCCATTTTCATTATGGGGAGCAAGGAATTATTTTTATACGTCACAATTTGTTATTCTAACATAAAAAAGGGCTTATAGCAAGCCCTTTTTCGCGTGTTTTCTTGTTTTTTTCACGATATTACGCATCTTTTTTTCGTAATCCGCGGGTGTTTTTCTCGACCAGCTTGCGTGCTACCATGATCTGGTGGCCGCAGCCGGTGCATTTGAGACGGAAATCTGCGCCGACACGCAGAATTTCCCACTCGCTGCTGCCGCACGGATGCGGCTTTTTCAGTTTTACAATATCGCCTACTTCGTAATGTTCTGCCATGTTTCTTCCGCCTTATTTTTATATTTCCTGACACTTTCCGAGATTTTTTTTCAAGGTTCTCTCTGTATCATCAGAGCCGCACCTCCATTTTTCACAGCTCTGAATTTTCACACCCGGATACTGCCGAGCACCTGTCCGATCGGCTGCTGGATCAGAAGATCTGCGTTGTTGTCCATCGGTGTTGCACCTTTATTAATCAGGACCAGTGCATCGCCCCGAAAATACTGGAGAAGACCTGCTGCCGGATACACAGCAAGCGACGTTCCGCCGACGATCAGAAGATCGGCGGCCGCAATCGCGCGGATCGCACCGTCGAGCACTTTCTCATTCAGACTCTCCTCGTAGAGTACGACATCCGGTTTGATCATGCCTCCGCATTTTTCACATCTTGGAACTCCGCTGCTCCTTCTCACCAGCTCTGCATCGCAGGATGCCCCGCATTTCATACAATAATTGCGATGTGTGCTTCCATGCAGTTCATACACTACTTTACTTCCCGCCGCCTGATGCAGTCCGTCAATGTTCTGCGTCACAATCGCTTTTAATTTTCCCGCCGCTTCCAGCTCTGCAAGCTTTTTGTGCGCCGCGTTCGGTTTCGCGCCGACCGGAAGCATTTTGTCGCGGTAAAAAGCATAAAACTTTTCCGGATAGCGAAGGAAATAGCTGTGGCTTAAAATCGTCTCCGGCGGAACATCGTATTTCTGATGGTAAAGACCATCCACGCTCCGGAAATCCGGGATTCCGCTCTCCGTAGATACACCCGCGCCGCCAAAAAATACGATGTTTTCATGCGTGTCAATCATTCTCTGCAATGTTTCGATTTTTCTTTCCTCTTCCATCTGGCCTTCCTCCTTCTATAGTAAGATCAGAAAATCGTTGCCGAATTCTTTCCGCAGATTAAAACCTGCGGCCTGTATGCAGCCTTCAAAAAAGCTTTTTCACAACTTTACCGGTTCCGTCGTACTCCCAGTACAACAAATCGGCCGGTCGTATCACTCGCCGCACAGGTAGACAGCACAATGATATGGCTGTTTTCATCCATCGGCAGCTGCTCCACCGGGATCTCCGAACGCGCCGCCATCGTATTCAAATACTGTACAAACGCTTCGCCTCCGCCGGAATACAATGTGTAGACATCACTGTCTGCCTCGGTATAGAAAGCAGAAAAAATCTGGTACACATCGTTTGATTCCGGCGTCAGCATCCAGAAATAGACGCTGTCCCTATATTTTTCCTGCTCCTTCATCTGTTTCAATTTTCCGAACATGGAGAGATTCTTCATATTATGACCGTAAACGATTGTGTTTCCATCACTGAAATCATCCTGATTCTGGTAATCGAGGAAAATGGAACCCGCAAAGTTGCTCGTTCCCTCGTACGTCGTATGAAGATACGCATCGTTGTCCGGCCCCTGTACGACCGGGTAACTGATGTCGAGAGCTTCGATATAAAGCCATCCCTTCACATCCGGGTTAATCGCTTTTAAGGATTCAAAATCGACGGCAAGCGGCGGTTCTGTCGGATACGACAGTGGTTCCGGCTCCGGTTCGGAAGGCTCCGCCGGTTCGGATTCCGTCTGCGGCTCCTCTGTTTTCGTCGGTGCCGGTGTCTCCGGTGTTTTTGTAATTTCCGTCGTATACTGTTGCAGATCCCGGTATTCATCCGTGCCGGTCTTGTAATCCAGGTAAATGCCGATCAGCTTGTACCCGGAAAAGCAGAAAACAGCAAGTGCCGCTAAAAATACCAGAGTCCAAAGCGGATTGCCGCGTTTTTTCTGTTTCTTTTTCTGTTTTCCCATGCGTCTCCTTTATCACTTTTTTACTGTCTGCGCTGTTTTCTGGAAGCGCTCTGAATTTGTCTCAATTATAAGCGTGCCCCTTTCTTTTGTCAACTTATGCCCCCGGAAAAGGATTGCACCCGCCCCCATCTTATGATAGACTAAAAGTCGACTGACAAGTCACTTGTGAATACAGTAACACACCACATACATGAGGAGGAATTCCATATGCGAACAATCAAAAAAGTCGCCTCGCACATCTTCATTGATGGCTTCGGCGGCATGACGCAGGGTCTTTTTGCAACCCTGATTATCGGTACGATGATTCAGCAGATCGGTCTTCTGATCGGCGGTTCGACCGGAAATGTGATCTATCTGCTTGGAAAAGCTGCCGCAGCCCTGACAAGTGCCGGTATCGGTGTCGGCGTGGCAGTGAAATATGGGGAAAGCCCGCTTGTCACGGTTTCTGCAGCCGTCGCCGCCATGGTCGGCGGTTATGCCGGCAAGATCACCGGCGGCACATTCTTTGTGGACGGAAATGCCGTTCTGGCAGGACCTGGCGAACCGCTCGGCGCTTTCATCGCAGCTTTCGCAGGCATCACCTGCGGCCATCTGGTTTCCGGCAAGACCAAGGTTGATATCATCGTGACACCGGTCATCACCATCGGAGCCGGTTCCGTTGTCGGACTGCTCGTCGGACCGCCGATCTCCCAGATGATGACAGGCCTTGGAAGCATCATCAACTGGGCAACGGAACAGCGGCCGTTCATCATGGGCATCGTTGTTTCGGTCGTCATGGGTATGGTTCTGACACTGCCGATCAGCTCCGCTGCACTCGGCATCATTCTGAATCTTTCCGGTCTTGCCGCCGGTGCCGCAACGATCGGCTGCTGCTGCAACATGGTCGGATTCGCGGTTGCAAGTTATCGGGAAAACAAATTCGGCGGCCTTGTCGCACAGGGTCTTGGAACCTCGATGCTTCAGGTGCCGAACATCATGCGTCATCCGCTGATCTGGCTGCCCGTCATCTTCTCGAGTGCGATTTTAGGACCGGTTTCCACCATAATTGCCAATATGCAGAATAATGCAACGGGAAGCGGCATGGGCTCTGCAGGTCTTGTCGGACAGATCACAACCTACCAGATCATGATCGCTTATGATGATCCGAAGCTCGTCATCATCAAAATCATTCTGCTCCACTTCGTGCTTCCGGCTGTGATCACCTTGTTCTTCTCAGAGGTATTCCGCAAGGCAAACCTGATCAAATCCGGCGATATGGCTTTGAATCTGTAATCTGTATTTTTAAAAGGGAATGGAACTGCGCATCCGGCAGCTCCATTCCCTTTTTTATCCACATTTCTCTTCTGATTTTTTCTGTTTTTACACCGTTTCTTCTGCGTTTTCCGCATTTTCCACTGCCGCGGCCGATTCAGCTTCCGCTGCCGCTTCTTCTGTCTCCGTTTCTTTCCCCGGCCGCACGCGGTGTGCCTCTACCATTGGCTCAATGGTCTGTGCCATCAGCAGATGGATCATGTCAAGGCTCCGCTCGCGGAACCGCGACGGCAGAAGCGGCGCGATCGCCACATCCGTCACGAGGGATTCAAGGCCCTCGATAATCAGATCCTTGCCCGGCGTCTCATTCCACTCCAGTCTGATCCGCTCGAAATCACGCTGGAAAATGATTTTGACCTTCCGTCTTGCGGCCTCTTCCAGAAATGCAAACTCAAGCTTCAGCACCAGTTCGCCGTCTTCATTCTCCGCAAACTGTCCCGTCGTTCCGAGCAGATACGATTCCTCGTTTTCCACCCATTCTACAACTTTGGACCCCGTAAGACCGATCGCAATGCGCTGTGTTTTTTCTCCCTCGGTCAGCTCGACAAAGAAACGGCCTTTTTCATAGAAGAAACCGATGCGGCGGATGCCGTCGGAAAAGTTGTTGTGGAAGACCTGCAGCGTCAGCGGAAACATGCCGACATGCGTGTCCTCCATTTTATATTCTTTTCCGTGCAGAAGCTGCGCCATGTCGATCTGACGCGGTGTTCCGCTGTTCCGCGGCCCAGGTGTTCTCCGCTTCCAGCCGCCGCGCAGGATTCTTCCCGGTGTCTCTTTCGCGCCCTCCAGATCACGGCAGGTCTGCACCAGCTTCTGATATGCCATCGGGCTTTCCGCCTCGCCGGATTTCAGCTCTGCACCAAATTCCGCGCCGAAATACTTCCGCACAATGTCGAGCATCTCACACGTCTGGAACAGCTCGTTGCTGCCCGCATTCGTCACAATCACCACGCCGGTATCCGGGTAACCGAGTACGTTCTGCCCCAGCATGCCATTGAACGCAAAGCTGCCCGGCCGCTCCTCCATCCAGACCTGGTAACCATAGCCATATTTTCCCATCTTTTCCGGCGGTGTCGCATGAACGGAGGTGGACGCTGCGACCCATTCCGCCGGGACGATCTGTTTTCCTTCGAATTTTCCGCCGTTCACGTACATCACCCCGAGCTTGGCCGCGTCCTCCGGGCACAGGAAGAGGCCCCAGCCGCCTTTCGTAATCCCTGCCGGGCAGCTCTCCCAGAAGACTTTCCGGATGCCAAGAGGCTCAAACAGACGCGGCCGCAGGTAATCTACCATTTTCATGCCGGTGCGCTCCTGTATGATTGCAGACAGCAGATACGTGTTCATACTGTTGTACTCAAACGCTTCGCCCGGCGTTCCCTTGACCGGCGCATTTAAGAAGCTGTCCACCCAGTCGTTGCCGGAAACAACGCCCATCTCATTGAACTGTACGCCGCTCTTCATCGTCAGAAGATGCTCCACGGTCAGATTCGGGCGCAGGATCTTCTGCAGCAGACCATTTCGTTTTTCAAAAATATCATAGACGTTCTCGTCCAGGGAAAGTTTTCCTTCACTGATCAGAAAACCGACCGCCATGCCGGTGATGCTCTTGCACATCGAATACGTCGCGTGCCAGATGCCGCTGCGGTATGGGGCGAAGTTGCATTCGCAGATGACATGTCCGTTCCGCAGGACCAGCAGGTGATGCATGTCCGTATGGCGGGCGGCGGCGAGTTCACGAAGCATCTGCGTCAGCTTTTCCGATGAGATTCCCTCACTCTCCGGCGTCACGCGCGGAAAATACGTCTCCGGAGATGCAAAATCCCCGAACGCTTCCTTCTGCGGCGCAAAGTCCGTCTTTCCCATATGTCCTGTCGTTCCACTCATAAATCCCCAGATCATTTCCATTGCGGTTAACTGTTCTTTCGCTGCCATGTACGATGCCTCCTGTCTCATACGGTCGGATTTCCCTGTTTTTCCAGTTTCCATCATTATATCCATATTCCTTTCGCTTCGCAACGCTTCCCCTCATAAATTATTTTAAAATTTTTAAAACTTTTTTCAAAAAACACTTGCCAAACTCGTTTTCTTATGATAATATACTACTTGTCGCTGAGCAAAAATCACGGCAGACAACAAAAACTTCGGCTCCGTGGTCAAGCGGTTAAGACATCGCCCTTTCACGGCGGTAACACGGGTTCGATTCCCGTCGGAGTCATATGGCGTCGTAGCCAAGTGGTAAGGCAATGGTCTGCAACACCAGTATCCACCGGTTCAAATCCGGTCGACGCCTCTATTTTCCCGGAAACAGATGGTTTCCGGGATTTTTCTTTTTTCAAATTTTTTGGCAATATCGCGGCACAATAAAAGGGGACCAGAACAGCTGATCCCCTTTTGTATTTCTTCTTTATTCTGCTTCTGTAAACTCCACGCGGATACTCTCATACTCTTTCAGCACCTGATGCAGGGTCAGTCCCGCACGGTTCCAGGTACGGCCCGAGCGAATTTCACCATCCAGACTGCAGCGATACAGCTTGTTCTCTGCCAATCCGCACACTTTCGTGTGAACCGGAAGCATATTTCCCTCTGCGTCGGTTTTTACGATCGTGAGCAGTGCGCGGCTCTGATCTTTTGCCACAAACTCCCATGCCATGAAATCCTGTTTTTTCAGTCCGGTCAAGCGGTAATACAGTCCCTCATGTGTGAGGTCATAATATGTATGCATCGCAGCAACCTGCTCTTTTACCATCTCTTTCTCTTCATCCGAAATCTTGTTCAGGTCCATCTCATAGCCGAAGCTTCCTGCAAGAGCTACATCACCTCTTGTCTTGAATGGAGTTACACGACCGGTCTGATGGTTCGGGCATACCGAAACGTGGGATCCAACCGTGCTGATCGGATAGAAGAAGGAACTTCCATACTGGATCGACAGACGATTGACTGCATCCGTGTTATCACTGCACCAGATCTGCGGGGAATAATACATCATACCGGCATCAAATCGTCCGCCGCCTCCGCTGCAGCCCTCGAGCAGCAGATCCGGGCACGCGGCAAGGAAACGCTCGAGCAGATCATAAACACCGAGCACATAGCGGTGATACAGCTCTCCGTTTCTGTTCTGTGCTGCCACATGGCTGTAAATGTCGCAGATACTGCGGTTCATATCCCATTTCACATAATCAATTTCTGCATCGTGGACGATGGTCGTCAAACGCTCCAGCAGATACTCCCGCACATCGTCACGCGTCATATCCAGTACAAGCTGATTTCTTCCATGGTTTGGCACACGTCCCGGAACTGCAAATGCCCAGTCCGGATGTGCACGGTAGAGATCACTGTCCTCGGAAATCATCTCCGGCTCGAACCAGAGACCGAATTTCATGCCCATCTTGTGGATTTTTTCTGCAAGCTGTGCCATGGAACCGTTCATCTTCTTCTCATTGACAAACCAGTCGCCCAGGCCGCTATTGTCATCATCTCGTTTTCCAAACCAGCCATCATCAAGCACCAGCATTTCGATGCCGAGTTTCTGCGCCTGCTCTGCGATTTTCAGAATTTTCTCTTCATTAAAATCAAAATACGTTGCCTCCCAGTTGTTGATCAGGATCGGGCGTTCGGCATGTTTATACGCACCGCGGCAGATATGCTCGCGGATGATCTCATGATACTGCTGTGACAGTTTGGCAAGGCCGCTTCCGGAGTAGCTCAGGATCGCCTGCGGGGTATCGAACGCTTCTCCTTTTTTCAGATGGAAACAGAAGTTTGCCGGATGAATACCCATCTGGAAACGGGTCTGGTTTTTCTGGTCCTTCTGTGCCGCCGCAACAAAGTTTCCGCTGTAAACAAGGCATGCGCCGATGCAGGAACCGTGTGTCTCGTCAGCCCCCTCCTCGCAGAGGATCACGGCCGGATTGTAATGATGGCTCGACGTGCCGCGGATGCTGCCGATCTCGACTTTTGCATGCTGCACCGGAATCCGCTCTGCTGTGCGCTCCATCGCATGACGGCCGGAGAAATAGATCATCTCATAATTTTCATACATCAGATCCATGCTGAAAGACAGCATTTTTTCCAGCTCGATTGCCGTCTCTCCGTGGTTTTCCAGTCTTGCCGCTCTCGTAATCACGTTTTCGTTTTCAAATACTCCGTAGAACAATTTCAGTACAACACCGGAAGCTTTCTCTTTCATCGTGATGACAAGCGTTTCTCCTTTTTCTTCCTCTGTATCGTACAGTGCCGGCATACCCGGAACCGCATAGGAATGATCGAGGATTTCATAAGAATCGAAACGGAAATCTGCCGCACAGCTTCCATCCACCTGGCGAATCCGAACCATATCATCACGGTAATCGCCGACTCCGCTCGAAGGTACTTCCTGCGGCAGTGTATCCAGAGAATACGTACGATCGCTTCCGGCCTCCTCCGGGTTTCCTGCAAATCCCATATCTGTATTGAAAATCAGACTGGAAAGATTTTCTTCACCGATCTTTTCTCCGTAGTAGAGGTGCAGAAGCACATTTTTGTCATCTGCAAACATCTGATAGCTGCTGTCTTTTGTCTGGAGGGTAAATAACCGTCCATTTTCACTTGCTTTGATTGCCATGGTTTTTCTTCTCCTTTATCTTCCCGCATTCTGCCACACTTGCTATGCATAGAAAAACACGGTATAATTTTATCATGATTCTTTTTTTTGCGAGGTATGATTATGGAAACTTCCTGGACACTTCCCGTCCCAAAGCATAAATTTTCGGATCTTTATCTCTGTTTCTGCGGCTATGAAGCCTGCCAGCCGCTGCACAGCTACGGCCCTGCCGTCCGCCCCAATTATGTAATCCACTACATTATTTCAGGGAAAGGCACCTTTACCATCGGAAACCGTACTTACCGCTTAACCGCCGGTCAGGGATTTTTCCTGATGCCGAATGTCCGCACCTACTATGAGGCCGACGCGGAGGATCCCTGGACGTATCTCTGGATCGGATTTGACGGAGAAAAGGCCGCTTCTTATGTGCAGGAACTCGGTCTTTCTGAAGAGCACCCGGTCTATCAGTGCAGCTTTTCCGGTGAACTGCAGTCGCTTTTGTTCCAGATGCAGAAGCATAATACGTATGACACCTCCGACCAGTATCTTCTCGAAGGCTGCCTGTACCAGTTTTTCTCGATCCTCTCCCGCGAAATCACGCTTGCCGATCCCTCTGCACTGGAAAGCGGCAATCTTTACGTGGAAAAAGCGGTCGAGTTTATCCGGAACAATTATTCCAATGAAATTCTTGTCTCGGACATTGCCAGATATGTCTGCATCAATCGGAGTTATCTCTATACCCTGTTTCAGAAATATCTCCATACCTCACCGCAGGATTATCTTTCTTCCTGCCGGATCACGCGTGCGCTCGAGCTTCTGTCGTATACGGATCTCTCCATCGAAACAGTCGCTTTTTCCTGCGGTTACCGGAATACCGAAGTTTTCACCAAAGCCTTCCGCCAGAAGCAGGGCATGACACCAAGCGCCTATCGGAAAAAATTCCGCCGGGATACGACTCCTGACCCTGCGCATACTCCGTGATCTGTCTGATTCTATTATAACGAAACCTTTCTGCAATGAACAGGAAGAAATGTTATGGAAAACCGTCAAAATGTTAGATTTGAAAAGCCGCCGTACCTAAGGCTGTACGGCGGCTTTCGCTTCTATGTTTGTTAGTCATTTGTCATATTGAATTCATCCGGACTGATGTATTTGTTCTCGGATACGGCGTAGCCATTGTCGTACTTGACGGTCAGATACAAAGTTTTATCTTTTCCCTCAATTTTAGTGTAGCATACGCCATCAACAAATTTGTCTGTGATATCCAGTTTCTGATCCTGGTAACATTCCATCAGCTCCTGTACTGGTTTTCTCATGAGCGCTCCTGTATTTGTTTTTCTTTAAGGTCCCTTCACCAATAATACAAACCAGCTTCGGAAAAGGTTACAATTTTGAAAATTATTTTTCTGTTTTTGTTTTCAGGCAGCAAAAAAGCGATACAGTCATGATTTCTCACTTCTGTATCGCTTTTTTCTTTTAGCTCCCCGAGTTGGGCTCGAACCAACAACCCTTCGGTTAACAGCCGAATGCTCTAC
>ENA-OYZM01000118-OYZM01000118.1-human-gut-metagenome-genome-assembly--contig:-NODE-118-length-31333-cov-5.618997_pt1 | contig 31333 bp, 27 predicted proteins | sample MGYA00243291_ERZ653477 | MGnify/ENA primary metagenome ERZ653477 (study PRJEB26926, sample SAMN06165024) | human gut metagenome | biome: ENVO:00009003; feature: ENVO:2100002; material: ENVO:00002003... | reverse complement strand
TGTCGCCGTTGTACATACCGCGGATTTGCGGAATCGTCATATGGCTTTCGTCGATGAAACAGACGAAATTTTTCGGGAAAAAGTCCAACAAAGTGTACGGCGGTTCGCCGGGTTTCCTTCCGTCAAAGTATCTGCTGTAATTTTCGATGCCGCTGCAATAGCCCATTTCGCGCATCATTTCGACGTCGTACGCGACGCGCTCGCCGATTCGTTGCGCCTCGATAAGTTTATTGTTGTCGGTGAAATATTTCACCCTTTCTTCCCTGTCTTTCGTGATGAGTTTGAGGGCGTTTTCCATACGGCTTTCACCGACGACGTAATGGGTTGCGGGGAAAATTACTGCGTGTTCGAGCCGCGACAACGGCTTTCCCGTAAGGGCGTCGATTTCATAAAGTTTTTCGATTTCGTCACCGAAAAATTCAACCCGTATCGCGACTTCCGAATTCGACGACGGGAATATGTCCACAACGTCGCCGCGCATTCTGAACGTGCTGCGCTGAAAGTCGATGTCGGCGCGCTTATATTGTATATTCACGAGTTTACGCGCCAAATCGTCACGGTCAAGCGTCATTTCGGGGCGCAAAGAGATTGAAAGGTTGAAGTATTCTTCGGGCGCGCCCAGCCCGTATATACACGATACGGAACTGACGACAATGACGTCGTTTCTTTCGCAAAGACTACTTGTCGCGCTGTTTCTGAGTTTGTCGATTTCGTCGTTGACTTCCAACTCTTTTTCGATGTAAGTGTCGCTTCTCGGGATATACGCTTCGGGCTGATAGTAGTCGTAATACGATACGAAAAACTCCACGCGGTTATCGGGGAAAAACTCACGAAACTCGTTGCAAAGCTGCGCCGCAAGCGTTTTGTTGTGCGCGATAACGAGCGCGGGACGTTGCACCCTTTCGATGACGTTTGCCATCGTAAAGGTTTTGCCGCTTCCCGTCACGCCCAGAAGCACCTGCGTACGAAACCCGTCGTTCAGTCCCTCGACAAGTTTTTCGATTGCCTGTTCCTGATCGCCGTTCGGTCTGAATTTCGATTTTAACTGAAAAAGATGATTTTCCATCAACGAAACTTGCCCATGATAAGCGGGGCGATGATATATCTTATGATGATTGCGATCGTGCCGGACACGATTGCCGTGCATACCGTAATCAGCAGTTTGTTGTAAACGCTTTTGCGCCACGCCCTTTCGACGCGCGCGAACGAAAGCCCTTTCTGATGCATCGTGATGCAATACGTCAGTTCGCCGTGGTTGTCGGCGGAAATGTATTCCAGATAATCGTCGAGCGCAAGCCCTTTGAGCATAGGTTCGAGTTCTTCGGGGGTGTAGGCGTAATCGTACGGCAACGCCTCAAAAATTTCAAGCGGTTTCACCAAACAAACGCCCTCGTCGTTTTTTTCGGCGAGGTTCAGAAGTACGTGCATAAGCGCCCTTTCTTTTTTATTCAGTGCGTGTCTTTCAACTGCCATAGTCCGCCTCTTATTTCATTTTCAGGAAAACGCCGATAAGAAGAGCGATCGCGCTTGCGATAAGCCCGCCGAGGAGCGCGCCCCAGAACGCCGCTTTTCTTATCATTTTCCTTAAAGAGATGCTGTCAAGTTTGATTTCTTTCGACTTGCCTTTTTCGCCTGCGACGGGAACGTCGACGGACGCGGTGGGGTGCGAGTCGTGCGGCTCCGCCTTTTCGATGGCGCGCGCTTTTGCAAGCGTGGCAAGGCAATACTCGTCCACCGTCGAATATTTGACTTTGATATAATCGTTGTCGGACAACGTGCGGATTATCCCCGAAAGTTCCACCTTTGTGCAACGGTCGGAATCGGACAATTTCGCGATGATTTCGTCCGCGTCGATGATTTTATAGGCGCCGTCCGAAAAGTCGTTAAGGACAGTCAGCACGGCGTTTAATTGCCTGTCAAGCATATACTACCTCATTTTAGTTAACCTATTATACCACCTGCAAGATCAAATTGCAAGCCCTGACAAAAGTCTTTCAAAAAGTCAATCGAAATTTAGTATTTCAATTTGCTTTTATTTTATAATAAAGTGTGCTATCATTGACTAAATTATAAATTTTCGAGTGAATATGAATCTTTTAAGCAAGTTTTTGAATAGAACGGATTTTTCGGACTACGACGATTTCAGAAGAAACGCGAAACTTTGCGTTCCGTCCGATTTCAACTTCGGATTTGACGTCGTGGACGAATACGCAAGGCTTTGTCCCGAAAAACGCGCCCTTGTTTGGTGCAATCAGAAAGGCGAAGAAAAAGTCGTCACCTTTGGCGAAATGAAGGAATTGTCGCTGAAAATGTGCAACGTCATTTCGTCGTACGGCGTGAAAAAAGGCGACTTCGTAATGAGTATGCTCAACCGTCGTTGGGAATACTGGGTGCTTGTCGTGGCGTGCTGCAAAATGGGCGTCGTACTTATCCCCGCAACGCACATGCTCACCCCGAAAGACGTCGCGTACCGCGTGAACGAAGCGGGCGTGAAACTGCTGTTTGCGACGGAAGAAGAAGACGTTGCGGAACATATCTCGCTTGCCCTTCCCGATTGCAAAAATCTGAAAGGCGTGTTGTCGATAAACGGCGCGCACTTCGACAACCTTGACGAAAAACTTGAAAACGCACCCGCGGAATTTTCCTTCGACGCGCGCCCGAACCCCCGCGATCTGATGCTCGTATATTTCACTTCGGGCACGACGGGTATGCCCAAAATGGTCATGCACGACTTTTTGTATCCTTTGGGACACGTCTTCACCGCAAAATATTGGCAGGACGTCGTCGACGACGGCTTGCACTTCACTATGGCGGAAACGGGCTGGGCAAAATGCAGCTGGGGCAAAATCTACGGTCAGTGGATATCGGGCACGGCGGTTTTCGTCTACGACTACCACGGCAGATTTACCCCCACGGACGTCTTGCCGCTTGTGCAAAAATACGGGATAACGACTTTTTGCGCCCCGCCCACGATTTACAGATTTTTGGTGAAAGAAGACTTGTCGAGTTTCGATTTATCCTCGATAAAACATTGCTCCACCGCCGGCGAAAGTTTGAATCCCGAAGTGTTCAAACAGTTTGAAAAAGCGACCGGGCTCAAAATTTACGAAGGTTTCGGTCAGACCGAAGGCACGGTAATGCTGGGCACGTTCAAATACCTGTCCCCCGTCACGGGCAGTCTCGGAAAGCCCAGCCCCCTTTACGACGTGCGCCTTATCGACGACGACGAAAACGAGGTTAAACCCGGCGAAGAAGGCGAAATCGCCATACTGAAATCGGAAAATCAGTGCGGACTCGTCGCGGGCTACTTCAAGGACGAGGCGCGCACCGCCGCCCTTAAAAACGACGTTTACTTCCACACCGGCGACCTTGCCTATCAGGACAAAGACGGCTGGTTCTGGTACGTCGGAAGAAAGGACGATATCATCAAATCGTCGGGCTACCGCATCGGACCTTTCGAGGTCGAAAGCGCGCTTATGGAACACCCCGCGGTGCTGGAGTGTGCAATCACCGCCGTCCCCGACGACCTGCGCGGACAAATCGTGAAAGCGACAATCGTCCTGACCAAAAACTATCAGCCGTCGGACGCCCTTGTCAAGGAACTGCAAAACCATGTGAAAAAAGTAACCGCGCCGTATAAATACCCGCGCATTGTGGAGTTTGTGAAAGAACTTCCGAAAACGACGTCGGGCAAAATCCGCCGTGTGGAAATCCGCGAAAACGACAAAAAATAAAAAGATTTATCGGTATATCCCAAACAAAAAACTCCGCTGTGGCGGAGTTTTTTAATGCGGTTTTTGTGCGGTTTTTTTTCGGTTTTTTTGTGCTAAATTGTGCGGTTTTTTGCGTTGTTTTGCGTTGTTTTGCCCCTTTTGTGCGGTTATCTTTTGTTGTCGCGGTCGTCTTTGCGCTTTTTCGCTTCCATTATGTTGACAAAAAAGATTATACCCACAAGCACGACAAGCCCGACCAGAATCCACACTTTGTAGGTGTTGAAAAAGATCTGCACCTTTTCCCAAAGCGTTTGTGCCTGAGCGATTTTTTCCTCAAAATTTTTGATTGTGTCGCCGATTGCGGACAGTGTGATTTCTTTCATTATTCTTCAACGCGGATAAGCGCAGCGACGTTTTTCACGCCGTCAAGAGCGGTGATTTCTTTCAACGCTTTTTCAATGATTTTCTCGTGACTCAGGTGCGTGACGAAGATAATGTCCGTCTTTGAATTGACGTTTTCTTCGTTCTGAAAAACCTTTTCGATGCCGATTTTGTTTTTGCCGAAAACGGTTGAAATTCTGCCCAGAATTCCTTCGCGGTCGGTGGCGCGTATACGGACGTAATACTTGCTCTTAAAATCGGTGATAAAGTCCGAATCGCGACTTGAACCGTCGTTTTTGAACGGTAAATAGCGTGGTTTGCGCTGATGCGCCGCATATATAATATCGCTGACGATTGCGCTGCCGGTGGGCAGATCGCCCGCGCCCCTGCCGTAAAGCATAATATCGCCGACGCTGTCGCCGACAAGATACACGGCGTTGAAACTGCCCGACACCGCCGCAAGCGGATGGCTGCTTTTAATGAACGCGGGATGCACGCGCGCCTCGATTTTTCCGTTGTTGTTTTTGCTGATTGCAAGGAGTTTCAGCGTGTATCCGAGTTTCTTCCCGGTGTTTATGTCGTCCACGGAAATTTTCGTGATTCCCTCGCGATACACCCTTTGTACGGGGACTTTTTTGTGATAGGACAGCGTTGACAAAATCGACAGTTTGTACGACGCGTCAAAGCCTTCGACGTCGGCTGTCGGATCGAATTCGGCATATCCCAAATCCTGCGCGGATTTCAGCGCGTCTTCGTACGACGTGCCGTTTTCGCTCATCGCCGACAAAATATAGTTCGTCGTTCCGTTGATGATGCCCTTTATCGACAAAATCGTATTTGCCTGCATGCCTTCGGTAATCGTGCGGATTATGGGCACGCCGCCAACGCAACTCGCCTCAAAATACAGCCCCGCCTTGCCGCGTTTTGCCGCCGCTTCGAGTTCGTGCCAGTGTTTTGAGAACAATTCCTTATTTGCGGTGACGATGCTTTTGCCCGCTTCCAAAGCCTTGATAAGGAACGTCCTTGCAGGTTCGATACCGCCGAAAAACTCGCAAACTATCGAGATATCTTTGTTGTTTACGACGTTGTCGATGTCGGTTGAAACGATGTCGGGATTTACGCCCAACTCTTCAACCCTTTTCATGTTGCGTTCAAGCACGTGCAGGACTTCGATATCGAGCCCTTCGTACTTCTTGAAAGCGTCATGGTTTTTTTCCAGAATCTTATAAGTGCCGCCCCCGACCGTACCCAGCCCGAGCAGCGCGATGCCGACTTTTTTCATTCGTTATTACCTTCTTTATTCATATCGTATAAAATTTTAAGCCCTTTGAGAGAAAGCGAGCGGTCAACGACGTCGATAATCGACTTGTCCGCGTTGACGACAAGTTCCGACAAACCGCCCGTCGCGATGACTTTCGCGTCTTTCATAAGCGGATTTTCGCGGAATTTTCTGACAATGTAGTCAACCTGCCCCGCATATCCGTAAACCGCGCCCGACTGCATACCCTCGATTGTGGAACGGGCAATCGCGTCTTTCGGCGGAACAAGTTCGAAACGGGGAAGTTTCGCGGCGGTGTTCACAAGGCTTTCCGACGCGGTTTTGACGCCGGCGCAAATCGCGCCGCCCAAAAACGTGCCGTCTGCCGTCACCGCATTGAACGTCGTCGCGCTGCCGAAATCCACAACGATAAGCGGCCCGCCGTATATGAAATGCGCCCCGACCGCGTCGACAATCCTGTCCGCGCCGAGTTCGATGGGGTTGTTGTATTTGATTTTCAAACCCGTTTTAAGCGTGGCGTCCACGAAGACGGGCTTTTTCTTCATATAGTACGTGCACATATGCTCCACCGTGTAGTTGAGCATGGGCGCGACGGACGACATAATAATGCCGTCGATATCCTGAAATTCAACGCCGACGTTTTTGAACAAGTCGTACAAAATCATTCCGAGTTCGTCCGCAGTGCGCTTTGCCTCGGTTGAAAGACGCCAGCTTTTTTTCAGGACGTCGCCGTCGTACACGCCGAGTTTCATATTCGTATTTCCTACGTCGATAACAAGTAACATTTTTTAATCCTTATCGTGATTTTACGTTATTATACCAAAAGCGCGCGCATTTTACAACTATTATTTTTCAAACATATATGGTACGCGTTATAAATATAATTTTTATATGCAAAAAGTAAAATGGCTTTACGCCGCGTTTTTCGCGCTTTCGTTTGCGCTTATCGTGGAATGGACGGGAAGTTTCACCGTGCAAAGAAACCTATCGTGGTTTTTTGGGCTAAGTCTTCCGGTATTTTGGCTGAACACTACGGCGTTCACGGCGTTGTACTCGGCCGCGACGGCACTTGAAGCGTACGTCGTGTCCAACGCGCTCGTAAAAGGCGCGGTAAATCCGACTTTCGGATTGTATGCGTCGGTCAAGTTTTCGTCCGCATTGTTCCTTGCGCTGTTTTTCGCGGCAAGAAATCCTCTTTTGGGACTTGTCACAATGACTGTCACTTTGGCGTTAATGTGGATTTTTTGTATTTTTATTCTGCGATCCCGCGCGGGGAAACTTGCAAAAGCCGCCGTTCCCGCCCTGCTTTTATGGTATTCATATCTTTGGTCGCTGTCCTACGCCGTCGCGATTATAAATTAAAAAAAGGACGGCGCCGCCCGCCGTCCCGAAAAATTGGTGCTTTTATGTATTATTTGCACCCGCCGCCACCGCCGCATCCGCAGCAGCAACACAAAATCACAAGCCACGGCCAGAAGCCGTACGCTCCGCCGCCGCATCCGCAACCGTCGTTGCAACCGCCGCCGCATCCGCCGCAGCAGCAAAGAAGGATAAGAATCCATAACATGCAGTCACAGCCCGAACCGCCGCCGAAAAAGTTTCCGTTCATAGCACAACCTCCCTTTCATACTCGATAACCGCAAGGATTATCTATACTTCACAATACGCAAACTTCATTTTTTTTGTTACATAAAACCCTTGCCCGTCGGCGTTTCGCTTGACTTTTTCAAAATATGTAAATAGAATATAAATAAACTTTTTTATGAGGTATGCGTTTATGGCAAATCTGACAATGGATAAACTCGTTGCGCTTGCGAAAAACCGCGGCTTCGTCTTCCCGGGAAGCGAAATTTACGGCGGTCTTGCAAACACTTGGGACTACGGTCCTTTGGGCGTCGAACTTAAAAACAATATCAAAAAAGCGTGGTGGAAAAAATTCATCACCGAAAGCGAATATAACGTAGGTCTTGACTGCGCGATTCTTATGAATCCGAAAGTCTGGGAAGCAAGCGGACATATCGGCGGTTTTTCCGACCCTCTTATGGACTGCAAAGCGTGCAAATCCCGTCATCGCGCCGACGACCTTATCGAAAACTGGAACGCCAAAAAAGGTATCACCCTTAACATCGCCGGCTGGACGAACGAACAAATGGAAGAATATATCAGGGAAAACAAAATCCCGTGCCCGATCTGCGGCAACTCCGACTTCACCGGCGTGAGAAAATTCAACCTTATGTTCAAGACTTTCCAGGGCGTCACGGAAGACACGACAAGCACCGTGTACCTTCGTCCCGAAACCGCGCAAGGTATCTTCGTAAACTTCAAAAACGTGCAGCGCACCACAAGAGCGAAAGTGCCTTTCGGCATCGGACAAATCGGCAAGTCTTTCAGAAACGAAATTACCCCCGGCAACTTCATCTTCCGCGTCCGCGAGTTTGAACAGATGGAACTTGAATTCTTCTGCAAACCCGGCACCGACCTCGAATGGTTCAACTATTGGAAGGAACACTGCAAAAATTGGCTTTACGGTCTTGGAATCAAGGAAGAAAACCTGCGCCTGCGCGACCACGATAAGGAAGAACTTTGCTTTTACAGCCGCGCCACGACCGACTTCGAGTTCAAATTCCCGTTCGGCTGGGGAGAACTTTGGGGCGTTGCCGACCGCACCGACTACGACCTTAACTGCCATCAGCGCGTCAGCGGCGAAAATATGGACTATGTCGATCCCGTCACGAACGAAAGATATATTCCTTACGTTGTGGAGCCGTCGCTGGGCGTCGAGCGTATGTTCCTTGCCGTGCTTTCAAACGCCTATGACGAGGAAGAAGTCGACGGCGATACCCGCGTTGTTTTGCATTTGCATCACGCTCTCGCTCCGTATAAGGTTGCGGTGCTTCCTTTGCAAAAGAAACAACTCGGCGACAAAGCGACGGAAATTTACCGCATGCTTCAAAAGCACTTTTCCTGCACGTACGACGAAAGCGCAAGCATCGGCAAACGTTACCGCCGTCAGGACGAAATCGGCACTCCTTTCTGCGTGACTGTTGACTTCGACACCATTGACGACGACACCGTAACCGTGCGTGAACGCGACAGCATGGCGCAAATCAGAATGCCTGTCGATAAACTTGTCGAATATCTGGAAAAAGAACTCGCTTACTAAGATAAAATGATAAAAGGCTCGGTTTACCGAGCATTTTTGTATGATTAAAGATGTTATTCGGTCGTTTACTTAAACAAATCAGAAAAAGAAAAGGCTATACCAGCCAACAACTTGCCGACGCTTTGCACGTCTCCCGCAGCACTTACAGCCGCTACGAAAACGACTTAAAGGACGTGGAGCCCGACATACTTTTGAGCCTTGCGAATTTTTACGACACCACCGTTGACGACTTCCTGCTCTGGAACGCGCTTATCAAGTCGCCCGATTATCCGATGAACGTCAACAAATTAAGACAACTTGGAAAATTAAAATAATTTTTCGACGATCATTTCTTTCAGTTTATTAACGCCGTCCCCGGTTTTTGCCGAAATCACGACGGCGTTTTTTTCATCTGTGGAAAAGCCTGCGTTTTCGTCGACTTTGTTATAAACCGTTATAATCGGCGTGTCGGTGACGCCCAGCGACGTAAGGACGTCTTTCACGACTTTTTCCTGTCTTTCAAGGTCCTTTGAACTGCAATCCGCAACGTGCAGAATAAGGTCGGCGTACGTTGCTTCTTCCAGCGTGCTTCTGAAAGCGTCGACGAACTCGTGCGGGAGATTGTCGATGAAACCTACGGTGTCTGTCAGAAGATATTCTTTGCCGATATCGACGAAAATCTTGCGCGTTACGGGATCGAGCGTTGCGAAAAGTTTGTCTTCCGCCTTGACTCCCGCTTTCGTCAAAAGGTTCATCAGCGTGGACTTTCCGGCGTTTGTATACCCGACGATGGCAACGGTTTTTATGCCCGATTTTTTGCGGCGTTCACGGCGCAAATCCCTTTCTTTTTTCAGGATTTCGATGCGTTCCGACAGTTCGTAAATGCTGCGACGGATGCGCCGTCTGTCGGTTTCGAGTTTGGTTTCGCCGCTTCCTTTCGTCGCCGCGCCGCCCGAGCCCCCTCCGCCGATTCTCGACAATTCTTTGCCTTGTCCCAAAAGTTTGGGCAAAGTATATTTCATCATTGCGAGTTGCACTTGAAGTTTACCCTCGTTCGAGGTTGCGTGCCGCGCGAAAATTTCAAGAATGAGCATCGGACGGTCGATGACTTTCGCGCCGACGTATTCTTCGATATTGTTCAGTTGACTTCCCGTGAGCATATTGTTGAAAATTACGAATTCCGCATTTTCCACCTGCACGAGGCGTTTGATTTCTTCAAGTTTACCAAGCCCCGCGCAGTAGCCTTTGTCGGGATTTTGTTTTTGGATAACCGCGCCTTTGACGTCAAGTCCCATCGTGTCGGCAAGGCGTTTCAACTCCTCGATTTCGACCTCGAGATTGTTCCCCGTGCCGACGTTTACAAGGATTGCCCCGCGCGTTTTCGGCGTATTTTCGACAACGTCGGGAATCACCGATTTTCTTTCGTATTCGGTGATTTTAGAAATCATATCGGCGTCGTCGATTTTCGAAGCGGACTTAAAATAAAACCTGTCGATTTTTTTGCCGTTGATAAAAGCGACTTCGACGTCGTTCGCCCCTCCGTGCAAAACGCCGACTGCAATCATTGCGTCAAGGCGCATCGACGTGAGCGCGGACGTGTCCATATCCGACAATTTTCCGCTGCCTTTCGGGTGAGTATGCACGCATCTCACGCCTTGAAACCGTTTGTCGCTGCGCTTCAACGAAAAATCTTCCAGCGATACCGTGCCGCTGTCGCCCACTCCAACCGCGACGACCTGTCCGTTTCTTGCGATGAACACGCAAATCTCGCGGTTGATTTTTTCGGTAATTTCGGCAATGGTCGAAAGAACCGTCCTGTCGATAAGAAGGTTTTTGTCGTACGCTCCGATAAGAGCGTCAAGCCGCGCGAGCACGGTTTGTTTTATTCCTTTCGTATTGCCGTAAACCATAATAAAATCCGTTAAGCCCTGGTGGAGTAGTTGGGGCTTTCTTTCGTAATCGTGATGTCGTGCGGATGGCTTTCGATAAGCGACGCGTTGGAAATTCTGACGAATTCCGCCGTGGTACGCAGTTCTTCGATGTTATGTTTTCCGCAGTAGCCCATACCGGAGCGGATACCGCCGACCATCTGATAAACGACGTCGGCAAGGCTTCCCCTGTAAGGTACGCGACCTTCGACGCCTTCGGGCACGAGTTTTCTCGCGTCTTCGCTGTCCTGGAAGTATCTGTCTTTGCTGCCCGCCGCCATTGCGGAGATACTGCCCATGCCGCGATAGACTTTGAAACTTCTTCCCTGGAACATTTCGATGTCGCCGGGGCTTTCCATAGTTCCCGCAAACAGGCTGCCGATCATGACCGCCGCCGCGCCCGCGCCGATTGCTTTCACGATGTCGCCGCTGAATTTGATACCGCCGTCGGCGATGACTTTTTTGCCGTATTTGTCGGCAGTTTCGGCGCAGTCCATAACCGCCGTGATTTGCGGCACGCCGATACCGGCGATAACGCGCGTCGTACAGATACTGCCGGGGCCCATACCGACTTTTATGATGTCCGCGCCCGCTTCGATGAGATCGCGCGTGGCTTCCGCCGTTGCGACGTTACCCGCGATGACGGGAAGGCAAGGGAATTTCTTTTTGATTTTTTTGACCGTTTCGATAACGATCGCATTGTGTCCGTGCGCCGTATCGACGGCGATTACGTCGACTTTGTTTCTGACGAGTTCTTCAACCCTTTCCATCGTGTTGTTCGCGATGCCGACCGCCGCTCCCGCAAGCAGTCTGCCGCCCGCGTCCTTTGCGGAGTTGGGATACTGAATGGCTTTTTCGATGTCTTTGATGGTGATAAGTCCTTTCAGATTGAAATCGGCGTCGACGATGGGCAGTTTTTCGATGCGGTGCTCGCCAAGAATTTTTTTCGCCTCTTCAAGCGTGGTGCCGACGGGTGCGGTCACAAGGTTTTTCCACGTCATTATATTGCCGATGGGCTGGTTGTAATTTGTCTCGAATTTAAGATCGCGGTTGGTAAGAATACCCACGAGTTTTCCTTCTTTCGCGATAGGAACGCCGCTGATTCTGTACTTTGCCATAAGCGCGACCGCTTCGGTAACGAGGTTGTCCGGTCCCAAGAAAAACGGATCGGTAATGACGCCGTGTTCGCTGCGCTTCACGCGGTCTACGTGCGCTGCCTGTTCTTCGATCGTCAGGTTTTTGTGAATGATACCGACGCCGCCTTCCCTTGCCATCGCGATTGCCATCTGGGATTCGGTAACGGTATCCATGCCCGCGCTCAGAAGCGGAATGTTGAGTTTAAGCCCTTTTGCAAGTTCCACCGACAAATCGACGTCTTTGGGAAGCACGTCGCTGCGCTTGGGGATAAGCAAAACGTCGTCAAAAGTTAAACCTTCCTTCAAAATCTTTGCCATTTGTACACCTCGTTAAAAATTATTTTCGGAAAAATTGTAAATTTTTCTTATGTTATAATATTTGGGATTAAAAGTCAACGGATTTTTTGATTTTGCCGTCCCGTTTTTTGAAAATTACGAAAACCGATAAAACGATTACGATAAGTATGCCCATTCCCGACACGACGGGATAATAATAATCGACGATATCCTCAAAAGAGAACAACCTCTGAAACGGAAGCGACAAAAGCGTGACGAAAACGACGCCCGCGGTTTTCTTTTTTTCGCACGGCGCGATTATTTCCGCCGCCGTTTCAAGCGCGGATACCATCGTCGTAAATACCGAAAGAAGTATCACCGCCCCCGCGACGTATTTAAGCCCGACCTTGTCCGCCGCGACATATACGGGCATTTCGCCGCCGCTCTTTTTCACGACAAGCGTGATAAGCGCAAGCATCGTCGCCATAACTAAGGCAGTCACGCACCCCGACGCCCAAATCGACTTTTTCGTCGCGGTTTTTCCAAGCCTTATCATCACTCCCATCGACAACATAACGTTCATTGCGGCGTATGTTATCCCGTTGAAAAAGTTGTATGCGCCGCTTGCTTTTTCTTTGTCGGAATATACGAAAATCACTACCACGAGAAGAAGTATCACAGGCACCGCGACAGAGTTCAGCCCTTTCATAAATCTTAACCCGTTTGCAGCGATGAAACCCGCCGCGACAACCCACGCCACACTTGTGTATTTAATATCGAATATTTTCACAAAAAGGGTTTCAACACCAGAAAACATTGCTATAAAAGTGATATATGCACAAATGAACATACATACATCATAAAGTGATTTTGCCTTATTCTGCAACATATGTTCATTGATTCTATCGTTGAATTTTGCGCCGATTGCCAAAAAATACGCGTTAAAAAGTCCCAGTAAAATCCCCGAAAAAATCGGCACGGCAATGCTTGATCTTCCGAAATACAACAATACTTCCTGCCCCGTTGCAAACCCCGCGCCGATGACCGTCCCGATAAACACGGCGGCGCACTTCAATCCTTCTTTCATAAAATAACCCTATGCCTTGCGACACAGGGTTATGAATAAACAATAATATGAATATTCAGTTTTTCGTTTCGGCGGTTTCGGGATTTTCGCCGTTTTCCCCGATATGATTTATGTACTTGTAATAGGGATCGTCAGAAAAATCTTTTTCTTCCGTCATCTCTCCGCCGAGTTCTTCGACGGCGTTTCTTATCTCGACAAATTCCACGTAATTTATATCGACCTCGCTTGCGAAACTTTTGAGAATATCGATTGCGGCGGGATCGCCGTATCTTCCGAGAAGCCCCGCGTACGTCGGCACGTCTTCGGCGCGCTGCAACATGGTAACGAGCCAGTAAAACACGTCCTTTCTCCCCTTGAAATTGGAAAGCACCTCAACGAGAATTCCCTGATTTTTTTCAGGCACGGAGTTTATGATTTCCAATATTTTTTCGCTCACGCAGTCGTCGCCGTCGGACAGATATTCGAAAGCGACCGTTTTCACTTCGTCGGGCATTTCGTCGTTTGTAAGGACGGAAATAAAAATATCTTCGACATCTTCGTCGTCGATTTCTTTAAGTAACAGCGCGGCAAGAAGTTTTGCGTCCTTGTTGTTTTCGTACAAAAGCCCGTTCAGGTATTCGGTTGCGCCTTCCGCGCGCACGACTTCGTCGCAAATTGTGTCGGTAACTTCGATATTGTTTTCAAGGCATTTCGAAACGTAGTCGAAAATTTCGCCGTCTTCGCGAAGTTCCGCCGCGTACTCTTTCGGCGTTTTGCCGTCAAGGGTTTTTATCCTGACGTTTTCAAACCTGTTGAAAAGCATGCCGAGATCGTCTTCGAGCGCCTCGTGAGAGGAATACTTTTCCTTATTTTTCCTTACGGCTTCCTGCACGTAAAGTTCAAACAACTTGTCAAGATTTTCAAATTTCATATTTTTCGTCAACCTCTTTCAATAATTCGACGTATTGTAGATACTTTTCGTCGATGACGGTCATGGGCGTCGAGCGTCTGACGCGGTGCGTGGACAAGTCGCACAAGGCGTCTTTCATCGCAACCATACTGTCAACCGAATTCAACTCTTTCACAAGGTCTTTCGGGCTTAAGTCGCTCATTAAAAACCCCGAGATTCTTTTCAGTCTTTCGCTCAGCGCGTCCACGGCGGATTTCGGCTTTTGTTCCCGCATAATCACCTGCGAAAAGGCAAAATACGCGGCGGCTTTCACGACGTCGTTAATTCCTTTTTCCCAGCCGTAATCGCCCATTTTCACGATTTTCAGTTTTTCGTCGATATTCGCGACGGCAACCTCGCCCGGCATTGCGTCCGAAAGATAAACCGTCAGCGCAAGGGTTTTGAGATACGGCGACGCGTACGGCGAAAGAAGCAGTTTTTCGTACATATCGAACATTTGCTTGGAAACGTACGTGGTAAGCCCCGTCATCAGGACGTAAACGTTCTGCTCGTTCTCGTTAAGTAACACGTATTCGATATTTCTGTAAGCGTCCTTGTCGTATTTCAGGTAATTCATAAACCCGATGTTGTCCTGCATCTTCATTTTGAGATCGGACAAAATCCGCACGCGTTTAAGCATCACTTCCATATCGCCGTACGGCATAAGACCGTCTTCGCCGTCGTTGATTTTGTCAAGCAACAGACGGGCTTCAAAATTGTCGGGATACAGTCGGACGATTTCCAGAAAAGTCGCGCGGGAGGGCTTGATATATCCGCAGTTGTACTGCGCCTTTCCGTACAAAATCAAAAACTGCGGCTGATACGGAAAGTCGGGCAAAACGTTTTCAACGGCGTCAAGCACTCCTTCGTGGTCGAGCGCAAGACGGCACGCGTCAAGTTTCACCATATATTCCATCGTGTTTTTGGGTTTTTCGGTTTTGATTTCCGAAAACACTTTTTCGGCGTCCGCCTTTTCGTCAAGGAGTTTTAAGGCAATGTAATAATAGCACTTCAACGAAAAGTCGTCGGGCAAGCCTTTAAGCGCGGTTTCGGCGGCGATTTTCATCGACTGCAACCGATCGAGCGCAAGATAACACATCGCCTTGTTTTTCTCGGCAATGTAATAATATTTACCGTTTTTCTCGTTTATGTTTTTGAGAAGGTCTAAGGACTCCTGCGGTTTCCCCGTTGAAAACAGTTTGAACGCGTCGGAAATAATCTGCTCGCACTCCGCCGACGGACGGGGATAAACCTGCTTGAATCCGATTTCGGTACGGCGTTTTTCGGGTTTGTCGTCTTCTTCGCCGTCGTCAAAGTTCAGTAGTTTTTCCATAAGTTCCGAAAACTTCATAAAGTCGGGATTTCCGCCAAGCCCTACCAGGTCGTTTATCGTAAGGCTTTTCAGATTTTTCAGGTTTTTTTCTTTGACAAGGTTTTCGCCGCCCTTTTCCTTTCTCGATACGACAAGCCTTAGGTGCCGTTCAAACCCCCGTTCTTCTTCGTCGTCGGGAAAAAGGGTTTCGCCGTCTTCGGTCTGCACCGTCAGAAACTCCGAAAAGTCGTAATCGACGCCGTAAGTATCCTTGTAATATTTCGCAAGGCGGAACTTGCCGTTAACGAGCGCGTTCGAGATAATGCCCTTAATCGCGTCCTTCGACTTTGTTTTTGCATAGGCGGTCATATATGCGACGTTGCTTTCGTTGAAGGCGTTCATATCGGCGTAAATCCGTCCGATAAGAATGAGCGCGTCCTTGTTTTTTTCGTCGCGTTTCACGACTTCGAACAATAAGGTAAGTGCGTCGGCGAAGTTCTCGTCGGCGTAAAGATCGTTTGCGCGGTCTATCTTATATTCGATTGTGTCGTCAAACTTAATAACTTTTGACATAGTACAAAATAACGGTTTTATGCCTTTGAAAACAATGTATCAACGTCGTTTTTGGTGAAAACGTACTTTTTGTTGCAGAATTGACAAGTAAGTTCCAACTTCCCGTTTTCACGCAGAATATCGTACGCCTCGTCACGCCCCAAAGACACGACGATCTTCTCAAGCCGCTCCCTTGTGCAACTGCATTCGTACGTCGGATACACGTCGGGAAGATAAAAAATATCGAAATGCGAAAAGTACCTGTCGATAATATCTTCGGGCGACATTTCCTTGAACAGGTCGCTGACGCGCGTGAAATTCGTCAATATATCTTCCATCACCGTGATTGCGTTGTCGTCCGCCCCGGGAAGCGCGCTTACGAATATTCCGCCCGCCGACACGCACTCGTTATCCGCCGCAAGTACGCCGAGCGCCACCGCCGACGGCTGTTGTTCGGACACCGTGAAATAATACGCAAAATCGTTTGCAATTTCCCCGTCGACAATCGGGCATCTTCCCGAATACGGCTCTTTCAGTCCAAGGTCTTTTATGACGCTGATATAGCCGTTTTTGCCGACGCCGCCGCCCACGTCGAGTTTCCCTTTTCCGTTCAGCGGAAGTTCGACCGCGGGGTTTTCGACGTAGCCCCTGACCTTCGCGCCGAAATCGGACAGCACGACGATTCTTCCAAGCGGTCCGCCGCCGTTAATCGTAATCGACAATTTTTGTTTGTCGTCTTTAAGTTCCGTCCCCATATACGCGCCGACGATAAGCGTCCTGCCGAGCGCAGCCGCCGCGGTACGGGAAAGAGAGTGAATTTTTATCGCTTTGTCGACAAGTTCCTTTGCGGAAATCACGCTGACGAGAATCGTCTTGTCGAACAGCATAAATCTTTTTATAACGTCCATTATTTTTTCGCAACGACGATAAGTCTGTTGCAACGCTCCGTAAATTTTTTGAATTTTTCGTTAAAAAACCGATAAGAAAAGCCCGCCGTCGTCAATGCGGATTCGACGTCTTTCGTTTTGTGTATATATTGCGATTCGCTTTCGTCAAAGCGGCGATAAACGTCGCCGTCCCGCTCGAAAAAGGTCAGATCCATTTTTATTTTTTCGCCCTTTTTCGTGTTTTGCCAAAGGTACGTCAGGTTTTCGTCGTCCTCGTAAAAAAGGTTGTTTCCGAGCACGTTTTCAAGTTTATTGGCGGAACTCACGTCAAAAATAAAAATACCGCCGTCGTTCAACGCGGAGTAAATTTCCTTAAACGCCGCCGCCAGGTTTTTCCCCTTGACGTAATTGAATCCGTCGCAGACAACCGTCACGAAATCGCACTTTTTTTCAAGGTGTAAATCGTTCAGGTCGGAAAAAACAAACGGCACGTCAAGGCGTGCTTTTCTTGCTTTTTCGGTCGCTTTTTCAAGCATTTCGGGCGAAACGTCGCCGCCGATGACCTTGAACCCGTTGCGTTTAAGGCGGATTGCCATTTCGCCGCTGCCGGACGCCAGATCGTATCCGAACCCGCCCCAGACATCTTTCAGATTTTCAAGGGCGAACTTTTCGTACGCGTCGTAGTCAAAGTCGCCCATCAGATCGTCATAATACTTTGCAAGTATCTCGTACAATTATTTTTTCCCGCCTTTTGCCTTTTTCCCGTTCTGATTTTTAGCGGGGGTGCCGTTTGCGTTTGCGACGGGTTTTTCGGTTTCCGCCGTGACGGGCGCCGTGACCGCGTTTTGTTTCGCCTTTTTATCTTTCTTCGACGACGGTTTTTGCTGCGTCATCATATAAAGCGGGGTAAGCACGTTATCGAGCGCCCATTGCGAAAACGCCGTGAACGTAAGCCCGTACAAAGTCGTGCCGAACATCATCATCACGACAAGCCAGATTATCGAGAAGAAGCTGCTCTTGACAAAGAACAACGCGATCGGCACAAGGCATACAAGGAACAACGGCAGACCTATCGGCGCAAGTTTCACGCTGAAAAGGATTGCGTTTTTGACCTGTTTTAGGAGTGGCAAATCGACTTCCGCAATCATCGGCAGAAGTTGCATGTTGACGTAAAGCAGCAAAAACTCAACAAGACACACGACGATTATCATCACCCAGTGTCCGGCGTTGAGCGCACCCATCACCTTCAATTTCAGGAAAAATACGAACGCGCTGCCGAGCGCAAGCACGAGAAGCGAATCGACAAGCATAACGATAAGGTATTTCCACCAATATTTTTTAACGCCTTTGAAGAAGGTTTTCGTGATTTTTTCAACCTTTTCGCCCCACATAAAGGCTTTCAGACAGTTGAACGCGCCCGCCATACCGATAAACGTAATCGTAATTGCGGGGACAAGCAGATAAAACACGATCTGCCACGCGTCGTATACGGCAATCTGCGCCTGTTGCAGGGTGTCCGCCCCGCCCGGGAACGCCATGCCGACGTTGCCCATAAAATCGAACTTCGACGTCGCAAGGCTCGTGAAATAATTACTGCACCAATAAAGCACGAAAAAGAGCGGAATCGCAAACAGCAAAAACCACGCGTTCACTCTCATGAGCGAGTTCATCTCGCCGCTCATCACCGCAAAAACCTGTTTCACGCGGCCCTTAGGATATACCCCCTTCGGTTCTTCCGCGCGGATTTCGGGCCCGAGCGAAAGTTTTTTATACAAAGGGCTTAATTCTTCCTTTTTGTTTTTATTGTTCGTTTTATTAGTTTTGTTCATTTTTTGCTCCGACATTTGTTGTCTTTCCATTTTACACTATAAAAAGAAATATATCAAGAATTTATCGCGGAGTTTTGTCGGCTTTTGACACGAATCGACGAAAAATAATACTATGTATATATCAGCATTTGACAAAGTCTCTTTCGTGTGTTACCATATTAAACTATTAAAGAGGTTATTCGAACCTTTCCGATTTTGGAGGTATCTATGAAAAAATATAACGTGGCGGTTGTCGGCGCAACGGGTATGGTCGGCAATAAATTCTTGGAAGTTTTAGCGGAAAGAAACCTTCCCGTCGAAAACTATTACCTTTACGCAAGCGCGAAAAGCGCCGGTAAGGTGATTGATTTTATGGGAAAACCGCACACCGTTATCGAACTCACGAAAGAAAACGTCGTCGATAAAAAAATCGACATCGCGTTGTTTTCCGCGGGCGCAAGCGTTTCGAAAGAATTCGCCCCGATTTTTGCAAGTATCGGCGCAACCGTCGTCGACAACAGCAGCTGCTGGCGTATGGACGAGAACGTTCCCCTTGTCGTGCCCGAGGTCAACCCCGAAGACGTCAGATGGAACAAAGGCATCATCGCCAACCCGAATTGCAGCACGATTCAGGCTATGGTGGCATTAAAACCCCTGCACGACAAATATACTATTAAAAGAGTGGTTTACAGCACTTATCAGGCGGTTTCCGGTGCGGGCGTTCAGGGCTACAACGACCTTAAAGACGGCATAAACGGCGTCCCGCCCAAAAAGTTCAATCACCAAATCTTCGCAAACTGCCTGCCGCAAATCGACGTGTTCTGCGACAACCACTACACCAAAGAAGAAATGAAAATGGTCAACGAAACGCGCAAAATTCTGCACGCGCCCGATATGCGAATTACCGCAACCACCGTCCGCGTCCCCGTTTTCCACGGCCATTCCGAAAGCATAAATATCGAGTTTGAAAAACCTTGCGACCTGAAAGGCGTGTTCGAATGCCTTGAAAACGCCCCGGGACTCGTCGTTATCGACGATATTGAAAATTGCAAGTACCCGATGCCCGTCGATATCGAAAATACCGACCCCGTTTACGTCGGTCGTATCCGCATCGACGACAGCGTCGACAGCGGCGTCAATATCTGGTGCGTCGCCGATAACATAAGAAAAGGCGCCGCAACCAACACGGTTCAGATTGCCGAATTGCTTATAAAGGAAAATCTCGTTTAATTCACGATTTCACAAATGTTTAATAACCCGAATCGGTAATAATCTTTTAAGAAGGTCAAGGCGAAAATGTCAATTTTCAAAGGCTGCGCTACCGCGCTTGTTACCCCGTTTTCCGATTCGGGCGTCGATTACGATTCTCTCGGGCGCCTCATCGATTTTCAGATTGAAAACGACGTGGGCGCTCTTGTTATACTCGGCACCACGGGCGAAGCCGCAACCATGTCGGAAGACGAAAAAATCGACGTCGTGAAGTTTTCGGTAAAAGCCGCGGACGGGCGCGTCCCCGTCATCGTCGGCAGCGGCTCGAACGACACGAAATCGGCTGTGCGACTTGGCAGGCTTTTTTCGTCGCTCGGCGCGGACGCCCTGCTCGTCGTTACGCCGTTTTACAACAAATGCACGCAAAGCGGACTCGTCGCGCATTACTCGGAAGTTGCAAATTCCGTCGATAAACCCGTCATCGTTTACAACGTGCCGGCGCGCACCGGCGTCAACGTTTTGCCCGAAACTTTCCGAAAACTTGCGTCAATTAAAAACGTCGTCGGCATCAAAGAAGCGGCGGGGGATCTTTCGCAAATGTCCGACGCGATAATGCTGTCGGGCGATGCGGACGTCTTTTCGGGCGACGACAACCTTACTGTCCCAGCAATGTGCATGGGGGCATCGGGCGTTATCTCCGTCGCGGCGAATCTGTTCCCGAAATTTGTGTCAGACATGACAAAAGCCGCCCTTCTCGGCAACTACGACAAAGCGGCGAAAATGCAGTTGAAACTCAACCCGCTGATACATGGATTATTTTCGGAAGTCAACCCCATTCCCATAAAATACGCGCTCAATAAATTCGGGCTTTGCAAGAATATTCTGCGCTTGCCGCTCACAAAAATGTCGAAAGTAAATTCCGACAAATTAGACGTTTTACTTGACGATTTTTTAAGTTAAAGTATGATAAATGTCATATTAAACGGCGCGTGCGGCAGACTCGGCACAACGTTTCAAAAGGTTGCAAAAGAAGCGTCGGACGTAAAAATCGTTGCAGGCGTCGACGTAAACCGCACGGGAATTTCAACGGATTTTCCGCTGTATAAAAACATTAAAAACGTTGCCGTTTCAGCGGACGCAGTGGTCGATTTTTCAACGCAGACAGCCATTGACGACGTGCTCGATTTTTGCGTCGGAAATAACCTGAAACTTCTTGTCGCAACGACGGGACACTCCGAAATTCAAAACGAAAAAATCGCTGCCGCCGCCAAAAAAATCGCCGTCTTCAAGGCGGCGAATTTAAGCCACGGCGTGTACGTTTTGTCGCGCCTTGTCGCGCTCGCGGCGTCACTACTCGACGGCTTCGACGTCAACGTCACGGAAACCCACCACAAGAAAAAACTCGACGCCCCGTCCGGCACAGCCAAAATGCTCGCGGACGTTATCAAGTCGTCTTGCGTTGACGAAAACTCTCCGGACGTTTCGATAAATTCGATTCGCGGCGGCACGGCAGTCGGCAAACACGAAATCTCGTTTTTTGGAAATTACGAAACTCTGACTCTCACCCACGAAGCCTACTGCAAGGACGTTTACGCCGTCGGCGCTCTCCGCGCCCTTCGCTTCCTTATGACAAAAAAAGTCGGACTTTTTTCATCGTCCGACCTGTAAAAATCCCCGTTTCCTTATCCCATTATACTTTTCGGATAGTCGCTTCTTTACAAAGTATTTGCCGCGTATTCCTTCTTTATTTCTTGCGACTGTCGGAATTAAAGGATTTTTGCAAAATTGCCGCAATATGGTTGCCAAATCCGGCGAAATGTTGTATATTACACACGTTGGGCATTTCCCCGACGTAATCAGATTGGAGAGATATCGAAGAGGTCATAACGAGCCGCACTCGAAATGCGGTCGTCAGGAAACTGGCGCAAGGGTTCGAATCCCTTTCTCTCCGCCAACAAAACGGACAAACACTCCTGTTTGTCCGTTTTGTTTTTCGGTACTTAATAAAAGGGATTCGAACGAGAGCGTTAAGAAAACGACACAGTGCGTCGTTTTTAGCGGCTGCCCGAAGTCTTTTGCAAAGCATAAAAATTGCTAACCAAGGTTGCTTTGCAAAAGGCAAGAACGAATCCCTTTCTTATGCTCTGAACCGGGATTCTGCACGATGCGTTGCATCGTGCCGCCTACGGCATGAACCCTTGCGTCGCAAGGCTGGCGCTCCGCTTTTGCGAGTAAACTCGCCCGCTTCGCTATTACACGATCCCTTTCTCTCCGCCATAGGTAAAAACCGCCTGTTTTGGGCGGTTTTTGCTTGTTTTATGGTAAATTTTTGCATTTTTTGGCACAACGTTTCATAATAAGTGTGCCATAATTTGTGCCATAATTTGAATAAAAAGGCTCCTGCGTTTTGCGCTTCCGGTCGCTTGAATACTTTCCAACAATATCCTATTAAAGATCAAAAGACTGCACTTCCGATTTAATATAAGGTTTATATCGTTATTCGCAAATAAATCTAATCTATCAACCCATGCTTCTTTAATCTTGACCATATTCCGCCTGTCGTTCTGTTATGTTTTTCTGCGATTTCCGAAACAGAAAGTCCTTGATTAAACTCCTCAATAAGCGTTAAATCTTCCTGCGTTGTCCATTTTTTCCAAACCGTGAAACCATCTTCCTTGCGTTGTGTTTCGGATTTATCCGCCTTTTTAAAACGCATCGTGAAATACACGTTATCGGTCTGTTGTAAATTATGGGAAATCTCTTCCAATCTCGATTTCAACAAATCATCAATCCCGGTAATGACCTCCCCCGTATATGGATTAATTGAATTTGCAACATAACTTAGAATATCCGAGTCTTTGAAATCCGGAATGTTTGTCGGGTTTATTGCCGCGTCTGAAACCTTATTTGCTTTTGCCTCGTCAGTTTCGTCAAAGACCGAGTGCGGTTTGGTATCCGCATTATCGGCGAGCAATGACGTTTTTCTGAGCGAATCGTTAAATTCCGCAACCCTTTCCATTGATAAAGTCTGGTAATAGTGCGCCAATATACCGGCTTTATTGTCGTTTTGGCTTGACAAAATATGGTTTATATCTTTTGCGGCATTGTCCAACTTTTCAGAAACCGCAGTCTTCCAACTTGTTCCGGAACATGACGTATTAAGCCATTTTTCATCAAAGAAAGCCGGGCTTCTGAATATGTCTTCCATATGTTCCTGCAATCCTTTTGCCGCAGCGACTTCTTTTGCAAAGCAATATATTTCATATTTCTTTGAATTCTTTTCGTTTTGCTTAATAAACGTATCGACTTTTTTGTACGGAATCTTTATTAAATCAATCAGTTCATCAATTCGTTTTTCCACTATTTCAAGCGGAGCATTGTAGTTTTTTACAATTTCTCTTTTCGTTTTTTCCAACACGCTTTTCACGTGTTTCAATTCGTTATGATGTTTAAGCGCAATTTGATAATTTTCCAATGAGTATTCAAATTGGGAATAATACGAAACCCCGTTGCCGATACTCGTTTTTAACTGTTCGTAATTATTGAATAATACCACGCCGGGAGTTTGTTGCGCCTGAACAACTAAATCGAATTTTACAAAAGGCGACCTTGTATCCGCATGTATTACGTCTGCCGAACCTTGAATTATTCCCTCGTTATTCATATTCTCTCCTTATCAACCATCGCTTAAAAATACAGTATTTCGTTGATTTTTGGAAAAGCGTTGCGTTTTGGTATCACGGTTGTATGTAGTTTTCTTTTATATCAACCCTGTTATCCATTGTTTCACCTTTTCAAAAAAACCATCAAAAACAGTATAACATAAAATTCCAAAAATCCATATGGTTTCGCGATTTCTTTTTATACGTTTTGTCTTAATATAGAAAGTGCTTTCGGAAATAAAACAAGGGTGCGACGACTGCGCCACACCCTGAACAAGTCTAAATTATCAAACCATTAAACGTGAACTTGGAAAAGACGTTGATGACCATAAAACAAGCAATACCGAGAGTCTTTCCCAAATATTGTTCACATTCAAACGGTTATTTATAAAATATCACAGCCGTTTTCAAAAGTCAAAGCATCGCGCACACTAAACCTCGCCACGGAAGGAAAAATTTTTCGCTTCTCGTTGCATTGATTTTCTCAATCCCGCCCTTAAAATAATAACGTCTATACTATTCCCTCCGTTTATAAAGACCGAAATCGGATAATCGCGTGTGTTTTGTGCGGAATACGCTTTTAATGTACCGAAAACGGGACGAACGATCGACATAATTGAAAATAAGTGATATAATTGATTTAACGATTTTCAAGGGGGCTTTTATGGAAAGCAAACAAACGCTGATTTTCAGGCTTTATCAGGTTCTGAGCGGTTATTCCGACGCCGACCACCCGCTGACTCAGCAAAAAATCATCGACATTTTAAGCGACGAATACGACCTTGTCGTCGAAAGAAAGGCAATCGGCCGCAACGTGTCCTATCTCAAAGAAATGGGTTTTGAAATCGAAGGCGACAAAAAAGGAATCTATCTTGCAAGCCGCCCTTTTGAGAACGCGGAACTCCGACTTCTTATCGACAGCGTTTTAAGCAGCAGCCACATAAACGCGACGTATTCCAAGCAACTCATCGACAAGCTGATACTTTTGGGCGGCAGGTATTTCAAGGCGCACGTCAAGCACGTTTACTCGGTGCGCGACTGGAACAAAACCCAGAACCGCGATTTGTTTTTGAACGTCGATCTCGTCGACGAAGCAATCGAAAACGAAAAGCAACTTGTCTTCGACTACAACAAAATGGGCGCGGACAAAAAACTGCACCGCACCGCGCACCACAAAGTCAGTCCGTATCAGATGCTGTTGCACAACCAGCACTACTACCTTATGGCGTACAACGAAAAGCAATGCGACATCGCCTTCTACCGCATGGACAAAATCACGGACATGCAAATTTCCGACGACGTATGCACACCGCTGAAAACCGTCCCGGGATACAAAAACGGCATCGATTACAAGGAACTTTCAACCGCGCGTCCTTATATGTTTGCGGACAAGCCTGAGCGCGTCGTGATTAAACTGCCCGAGCGGCTTATTGACGATATTATCGATTGGTTTGGCGCAGAAATCAAGGTTAAAGGCAACGAAAACGGCATATTAACCGTCGAAATTGTCGCAAGTCCGAATGCAATGCAATTCTGGGCAATGCAGTACGGTACGTATGCGGAAATAATCGAACCGCAATCTCTCCGTGAAAAAATCAAGGATCGCTTGACGAAAATGCAGAAAAATTATTCAAAATAACCCGCCCTGTTTTGTTTGTTTTCTTCCGGACGAAACAATCGAAAAAACATAAAAATCACACCGAAACGACGAGCCTTCCCGCCCGTCGTTTTTTATCGCATTTTGTCGAAGAAATCTCGCTTTCCGCTTCCTGGAAAGCACCGCTTTCAGTAATTGAAAAGAAAATCGAAATTATCACGCGATAATCGTTGCGAATTTTTCAAAATGGGAATATAATGCTTTCTCGTTTGAGGAACTGATGATGACGGCGGCAATCGTATTATCCGTAATAGCGGCGGCGGGAACGATACTTTCAATCGTATTTCTGCCCGAAGTAAAAATCAAAGGAAAGCGCATTCCCGTATTTTTTGTGGTGCCGGTAATTTCTGCGATACTTATCGTCGCGCTTAACGTGTTGACTTTCGGGGAAGCCTGGGACGGATTGACGGGCGATATGGCGTCGATGTTTCACGGGCGAAACTCCGTCAACCCGATAAAAATCCTTTTGCTGTTTTTCGGAATGACGACGGTGTCGGTATTTCTGGACGAAGCGGGGGTGTTCAGGTTTCTTGCGACGAAGTCGATGAAACTTGCGGGACACAGTCGGACGAAGCTGTTTTTCATTCTTTACGGCGTGGTGTCGGTTTTGACCGTGTTTACGTCAAACGACATCATTATCCTTACGTTTACTCCGTTTATCTGTTATTTTTGCAAAAACGCCTACATAGATCCCGTGCCGTATCTTGTGACGGAATTTGTTGCGGCAAACACGTTTTCAATGTTTTTCATAATCGGCAATCCGACGAATATATACCTTGCGGAATCATTTCATATGACCTTTTCCGGTTATCTGAAAGTAATGGCGTTGCCGACGATATTCGGCGGGCTTTGCTCCCTTCTCGTGCTGTACTTATTGTTCAAAAAACAGTTTAAGGAAGAAATCCCCGTGGGCGAAGTCGAGACCGCAAAAATCGAAAAACCGTATCTTGCGATATTCGGCGCGGTGCTTTTAATAATTTGTCTTGCATTCCTTATTATCGCAGATTACGTCGGAATCGAAATGTGGGCGGTTGCGACGTGCGCGTTTCTGCTCCTTGTTGTCGGCGCGCTTGTTATCGCCGCCGTGAAAAAGGAAAAACCGACGGAACTCACAAACGTTTTCAAACGCCTGCCCTACGAACTAATCCCCTTTGTCATATCTATGTTTATCGTCGTTTTGTCGCTGAAAAAAACGGGCGTATCGCAAAAAATCGCCGACGTTTTCGGCGCGGCGGGAGAAAGGTACGACATATTGACTTACGGCGTGTCGTCGACGCTCGTCGCAAACCTTATCAACAATATCCCGATGAGCGTTTTGTACTCGGCAATCACCGAAACCGCGTCGCCTTATGCGGTGTATGCGTCGGTAATCGGCAGCAACATCGGCGCGTTTCTGACGCCCGTCGGCGCGCTTGCCGGCATAATGTTCACGGGGCTTTTGAAAAACCTTGACGTAAAATTTACGTTCCTTGACTTTTTGAAATACGGCGTTGTCGTCGCAATTCCTACGCTTTTCGCAACCCTTGCGGGGCTGTACGTCGTGTACTTTTTACAATAATATCGACAAAAAACGGCGTCGAACCTCGATGCCGTTTCGTTTATTTGAAAAAAACTTCTTAAAACTTGACGCAACTCAAAACGTCCATAACGAATGCGACGGTGCCGCTCGTTTCGACCTTTACCGGCGTTTTTACGGCAACGCCCGTGACGTCGGGAGAAGTCACGAAAGACGCCTCGATATGCTTTTTCGCGTGCTTTTCCAGAATTTCCAGGACGGTATCGACCTGCGCCCTTTCGACGCCGATAAGAAGCGTCACGCTTTTCTTTTTCAAAAATCCGCCCGTTGACGAAAGCATCGTCGTATAAAAGCCCCGGGCGGTAAGGTCGCGTACGGTTTCCGTGGCGTTTCCGCCGGACAACACAGCCATAATCATTTTGTCGCAAAGTATATTCATATCGCGTCTCCTTTTTTTATTATCGCACCGGAAAGCGTCATTGTCAATAGCAAAAACAACCGCTTTTGCCGCAATTTTATTGTCGTATGTCCGAAACAATCTCCCCGTCACTCAAATTGATAATTCTATTACATTTTGCGGCTATATCGGCATCGTGAGTAATTATTATGATCGTTTTACCTTCTTTATTAATATTAAGAAGTATTTGCATAATAATTCTTGAATTCTCTAGATCAAGATTGCCGGTTGGCTCATCCGCAAGTATAACAGACGAGTTGTTTACGATTGCCCGCGCAATAGATACTCTTTGCTGCTCACCACCGGACAATACAGCTGTCTTCACCTTAAGACCGCTGTCCAATCCTACTGAACTTAATACTTGTACTGCACGAGCGTACCTGCTTTTTTTATTCTTTTTGTCATACATTAACGGTACAATAACGTTTTCAAGCGGCGTAATATTGTCTATTAAAAACGGAGTTTGAGTAACCACGCCAAAATAATTGTTTCTTATATGTGCCATTTCGGATGCACTTGCAGAAGAAACGTCGTTACCATCTATGTAATATTTCCCTGATGTTGGCATATCGAGACAAGCAATAATGTTTAAAAGCGTCGATTTGCCGGCTCCTGATTTTCCTGTAATAGCAACCAGTTCTCCGTCGTTGATTTCGAGCGAAATGTTTTTAAGTGCTTTCTTTTCATTATTTTTGTTTTCGTTAAACGTTTTACAAATATTTTTTAATATTATCACATTGCACCTCTTTTGTTCTCTTTTGTTTCAACATTGATAAAAATTGAATAATCACAGCAATCAATAACGGTACAATGATTTGTATCACAAAAAATATCGTAAACCACTCGGCAAGCGGCTTTTCGATGAACGATGTAGCTGCTGTTTTAACAGATACAATGTAATAAATCACCATTGTAATAGCCGATAAAACTCCATAAATTATGTAATGGAAAACTCGATATTTGTTTCCGATAAAAAACACCGCAACCATCACTAAAGTAAATATAATAAAGCACGTATATTCTTTATAAATAAAACCGTCTGTCGATGAAAAATCAGATATCTGTGCAGATGCTTGCATTGATTGTAATACCATAGGGGACGTACCGCCTTTTACACCATACGATGTATCAGAAACAACATCCTTCATTAATTGTTTTGTAAATGCATAGATATACTTATCCGAATTCGGATATAATGTTTTTAAATCAACTCCGACTATACCAATAAAACTACGATACGCATCATAATATACTCTTCCCGATACAATCGTACCAATCAACCTCGAATAATCGAATTTACCTGCGACAATAACATTAAAGAGAACTTCCCCAGTCGATGAAGGTAATATAAGTTTTAACATATCACCGGTAACAATATCGCTCCATTCATAGCCCGCAACATATATCGGATAATATCCGGTCGGAATATCAACTTTCTCGTCTTTTATAAATAAATCGTCGAGTTTAAGACGGTCATCGTAGACAAAAGCAACAGTTGATTTTACTTTTCCTTTTTTGTCTGAAGTTTTTACATCGATTACCGAATCTTGCGATACGATACCAGAATATGTTTCGTCGGAAATCGACATCTTTGCATCGAAAGCGTCTGCTGTGTTGCCGTCTTTTAATGATAGAGGCAACGCAGAGTACACATTAGCCGATGCCCTGAACGCATTTTCAGAAAAAGTTTTTCGCGCCTGCGCAAGCGAACCACGTACCAAATAAATGCTTGAAAGCACCGATAATATAACTGTCACTGCTACAAGAATGCTCTGTACTGCGATATTTTTTTTATTATTTAACAAGTTTTCGTCATTTGTTCTCGCAAATTTTTTTGACGCCGTCATATTTATTCCTCCTTAATAGTTTTGGAAATATTCTTATCTGCAAAATGAGCCGCAACAACAGACAAGCAAATCATTAATGTAAATGCAGTAGCTATTACAACCACAAATACCCATGGAACGGCTATAAGTACACCATTTAACAATTTATCGTATAAAACTCCGTTAATTATCCCAAAAAATACCAGCGTCGGCAAAAAAATTGTCGATACATATCCTATTATAACTGCAAATATATCCTTTTTTGTTGCTCCGCAAAAATAAAGAATCGAAAGATTTTTTTTATTATTGCCAACAGTAATAAAAGAAATCGCAATCAAGCTTGCGACACAAAGTAACGATGACAAAAGAATTGTAGGAAGGTATGCTTCAATAGTTGTATTAATCTCATTTATACTTCCACTTCGCATTTCTTTGAGACTTGAAATATTTGCAAATTTTTTCAAATATTCGATATTTTGCAACATTTCGTTATCGTTTAAATTATCAAATAAATACATATAACTTCTTGACACTATGTTTTCATCAACGATATCGCTGCTGTAAACAATAAAATAGTCACCCTCGTTTTCTTCACTGTTAAATCGCTGTAATACCATACTAATATCTGACGGATATGAAAATCCACCAAACTTGACATACTGAAAGTTCCTCGGAAGAACACCTGTTATTCTTATATATAATTCAGAAGAAGGCGTCTTTATTTTAATCAAATCACCAACCGTATATGTATCATTTTTTGCTATCACCGCATTGATTTCCCCGTCTTTCCGTTCAGTTTTTGTAAACCACTCTCCTTTTTCGAGCGGAATTAGAATGTTATCAGCAAGAATTTCGTCATACGTAACGTAATTAAAAATTCCATTGTCACTAAAATATCTTCCCGAATATTCTTTCAATTTTAAAAAATCGCCTTTTAGTCTCGTTTCGTCAAAGTCCGCTGTCTTATAGTATTTTGAAACATATACTATATTTTCTGTATCCGAGAATCCAATTATGTTTAAACATTTATATAAACTCGAGACATAATTTGCAATAAATGCAATACCTGTCATGCATAAAACAGTAACAATTATTGCAAAAACATACGAAATAGGATTTGTCGCAATAAATGAGACCCCTCTCTTAAAATTATACATATTTATATCTCACACTCTTTTTTGAAATGCTGATTATTGCCGGAAGCACCATAATAAGACTTGCAATTATTATAATTGCATAAATCGACAAATAGTCTCCTAACATCAGCTTAACGTTAGGCATAAACGCCACACTATTTTGAGAAACAACATGTTCCGCAATTGCATAAATTCCACTGCAAGCCACAAAACAACATGTTATAATTGCTAAAACAAATGATAAAAGTCTGATGATTATACTTTCTGAAGAAAATCCTAAAAACAAATATACCGTCATAGGTTTAATGGTTTTTTGTAAAAGATAATTTATACAAAACGAATATGTACACACCGACAAAAGAATAACGACTATTGAAAGAATGAAAATCGGAGTCGTAGTTAATGCCTCTTTTACACCTACTTTTTTGGGTACAGAAATTGAATCTCTCGGGAATACTTCTTTGAGTTTTTTGATAACTTCATCGCGCGCAACTTTGACTGACGCAACAAGCAATATACCAGAAACATTATAAATAGAACAATCGTTCAAATCATAGTCTATAAGTATATCATAATCTTCCGAACTTGTTATACCCGAAACTTTATATTCCTTTTCTCCATAATGAACAGTCGTTCCGATGTCGCATTTCAACAAGTAGGAAGCTATAACTTCGCCTTCCTTTATTGGTAATCTGCCTTTGATAACATCTTTATTAGATTTACTGAATACAATTCCGTTTCCGACAATAAACATCACTTCTGTAAAGTTTTTCATACCGACTTCTTCTGTCTTGTGTTTTGCTTCGGAAAAAGACATTTCATCCGTTTCAACAAAATATGTACTGTCAAAGTTATAAGTTGTAACTTTATAAGAAAACGATACTTCGTAAAGTATTACAAATATACTCAAAACAAGGCAAATCGTCGCACAAACCGTAAGTGCGACGTTGTCGGAAATAATCGATTTTATTAGATGTTTTATCATCTATAATATAAATGGACGTCAGCACCAAGCAAAGCGTCATCACCTGTAAAATACGATAATTCAACGATATGCTCGGAATAGCCGGCATAAGCAAGAAAACCCAACTCTGGCGTTGAAACAATTCTTTCATAATTCCCGCTTAACCCCAAAGTAATCGATGAAGAATCGTTTGTTTTTGTTACATTTCCATTATTATTTCTTACTTTGGAATAAACATAAATACTGCAATCGTTTTCATGTGCTATGTAGCCATGAGGAAACGACACTCCTGTCTTAGCAGTTTTATTTGTAGCAGAAACCTCAATTACTGTGTCATAATTAAAAACTGTTTCTCCCGTATTTGTTGTAAAGCCATACATAAACCATTTTTTGAATGTTCCAGATTCATGTACATACGGAGAATCATATTCCTGTCTCTTATACACATCTCCGAGCCCACGAGACCGAGGCTGATCT
>ENA-OYZM01000117-OYZM01000117.1-human-gut-metagenome-genome-assembly--contig:-NODE-117-length-31769-cov-7.018415_pt1 | contig 31769 bp, 28 predicted proteins | sample MGYA00243291_ERZ653477 | MGnify/ENA primary metagenome ERZ653477 (study PRJEB26926, sample SAMN06165024) | human gut metagenome | biome: ENVO:00009003; feature: ENVO:2100002; material: ENVO:00002003... | reverse complement strand
GTTAAGCAACACATCCAGTGAATGTGTTGTAGCCAAAGCGAACGAGGCGGATTGCTTTGCAAACGCCGAAGTCCAAACACGTGAGGAAAGGGGGAAAGTTTAATTTGGGTTTTACCGCCTACACTCTTGAGATGAAAGACAAGGAAAAACCCTTTTGTGAATCCGCCTAATGTATATGTAATACATGACGGAGGAACAAAAGGGCTTTGACGCTGTGTTTCGTTATCTATGTTTTGTTAAAACCGTCTGATTGAGATAAAGAGCGCGAAAACGCCCCTCGAAAGACAACCCTAGATAGTATTTAATTCAAAATCTCGCCAAACAGATGAAAGACAAGGAAAAACTCTTTTGCGAATCCGCCTAATGTATATGTAATACATGACGGAAGAACAAAAGGGCTTTGACGCAGTGTTTCGCCAAATAGCGCGGTTTGTAAAATACAAGACAAACCGTTACCAAACAAAACCGCAATATTGAGATGAAGAACGCGAAAGGCATGGCTTGAATCAAAACCCAGTGTACATAAGCGTACACGATTTTGATGCAAGCCGTACCTGACAAAGTTATTCGCTCAATAGTGCGGTTTTTAGTAGTTGCGGGCGATGGATAAGAGCTCATAATACCCACACATCACAATCCTATCGTAGCGGTATGAAATCCACTTGTCAGAATCGGATTTGGTGTCGGCAAGATAGGTTTTGCAAGCGTTTTCGGTCCAATCGGCAGTGACGTCGTTGCCGCAGAAGATGATGAAAAGCTCTTCGGTGACTTCGCTCACTTGTCCGTCAACAGTGCGCGTGTACACCTTTGTAGAACGAATAAGATCTTCGAAAACATACCCTTTTGCGTCTTTCGTAATAGGCGTGGTTCGCTCGTAAGAAATGGTTGCGCCCGACTCTTTAAGACGGGATTCGATGGCATTTTGTTTCATGCCGATTTTCATGCACGACGTCAGGCTTGCAAGCAAAACGCAAACCATGACCACACAAGTTATAGACAAAGCAACCTTTTTTCTCATAAGTATATTATAAATCCAAAATGGCATTTGTCAATCCAAATAAACGCGCACACGATGAGGATTTAATCATTGTTGCTATATATAGAGAGTCAAAATCCACTCAAAACTAAAATCTGGCAAATCTTTCCATGCATATCGAAGGAATAGTTGCAAACAATAAAATCAGGAGGCAACGAAATGAAAAATTCACTTATCATCGGCACAATGCTTGGATTGGCTACCGCTACAGCACTTTATTGCAGTATGACGAACAATTCGCTTAAAAAAGCAAAACGCGCCTTTGTGAACAAAATCGAAGACATTATTATGTAAATAAGAAGTCAAATTCATTTATCCTCTATAACACAAATCGTGTATTAAATATTTCAATTAATACACGTTTTGTGCTTTTATATATTAAATTTTGCCGTTTTAACGCCTATATTGGCAATATTGCACACGATACGTATATTTGATAAAATAACTTGATTGAGCAAAACGGCATTATTTCACCGCAATAAAGCGTGGATTTAAATTCAATATATCATTTGGTTAATTCTCGACTTGTCACGTCATGCGAAAAAGTTTTACCATAAAAAAACGGTCTGCAAATTTACTTGCAGACCGTTTTTGTCAATACAGTTTGAAATCAGACGGTGTCCTTTTTAGGGACTTCACCTTTGAGATAAGAATCGATTGCCATGCGGATTGCGTCTTCTGCAAGCACGGAGCAATGAATCTTTTGCGGAGGCAAACCGTTGAGCTCTTCGATAACTTGCTTGTTGGTGAGTTTAAGAGCTTCCTCGATGGTTTTGCCGATGATCATTCCCGTTGCGGTTGAGCTGGAAGCAACGGCTGCCGCGCAACCGAACGTCTTGAATTTTGCGTCCTTGATGACATTATCTTCGATGCGCATGGTGATTTGCATGATATCTCCGCACACTTCGTTGCCTACGGTGCCGATTGCGTTGTAGTTTTCAACCTCACCCATGTGTTGCGGATTTTTGAAAACTTCCATAACTTTTTCGTTGTACATATATATGCTCCTTAAAGGCTACGCCTTAAAAATTTATTTCGGATTTGTTTGAAATACGCTTCACCGCTCTTCATTATTTTTTGTAAAGCGGGGACATATCTCTCAATCTCTTGACGATTTTGACAAGTTGATCGACCGTATAATCCACTTCTTCCATCGTGTTGTGCTTGCCGAACGTAAATCTTATCGAGCCGTGAGCCGTGCCTACGGGCACACCGATTGCAAGCAGCGTTCTGGAAGGTTCAAGCGAACCGGAAGAGCAAGCAGAACCGGACGATGCGCTGATACCCGCAAGATCAAGCGAAAACAAAATGGATTCGCCTTCGATATAGCGGAAGCTGAAGTTTGCATTGTTGGGCAAACGCTTGGAAGTGTCCTTTGCGCCGTTGTAGTAGATATCGTCGATTTCGTTGAGTACACGCTCTACAAAGTGGTCTCTGAGCGATGCGACGTATTTGTCGTCTTCCTCAATCGTTTGAAGTGCCTCGTCAAGTGCGGTTGCCATGCCGACTACGCCGGGTGTGTTGGTTGTGCCGCCGCGGTGCGCTCTTTCTTGCTCGCCGCCGGTGAGAAGTTTCTCAATGCGAATGCCGTTTCTCACATACAACATGCCCATACCCTTGGGGCCGTAAAACTTGTGTGCGGACATGGAAAGCAAGTCAACGCCCAAATCCTTGACGTCATACTTGATTGCGCCCGTTGCCTGAACTGCGTCCGTATGGAATAAAATGCCGTGGTTGTGCGCGATTTGGCAAAGTTCTTTGATGGGTTCGACAGTGCCGATTTCGTTGTTTGCAAACATAATGCTTACAAGCACCGTGTCGGGACGGATTGCTTTTTCAAGGTCATCGGGAGAAACGAATCCCTCGTTGTCAACGGGAAGATACGTGACTTCCCAACCGAATTTTTCAAGTTGTTTGCAAGTCGTATAGATTGCGGGATGCTCAATCACCGAGGTGATGATATGTTTGCCTTTCTCGATATTTTGAAGAGCAATGCCTTTGACCGCCCAGTTGTCCGCTTCGGTGCCGCATGACGTGAAATAAATTTCACTTGGTTTTGCGCCTATGCAATTTGCCAAAAGTTGTCTTGCGTCGTTGACGGCTTTTGCGCCTTCGCGTCCGTAAACGTGTTGAGAATTCGGATTGCCGAACACGTCCGAGAAATAAGGCTTCATTGCCTCAAACGCTTTGTGCGATAGCGGCGTGGTTGCCGCATGATCGAGATAAATCTTGTCCATATATACCTTTTCGCGCTTTCGCGCCAAAATTTAATTCGAATTATACCGTCGAGATTTTGATAATTTTCAATCAAGCCCGTGCGATATTACGTTTTGCAAACATGAAAAATGTTTCATATTTAGCATAATAGGTATATCACTGTCGGGCAAGATTGTCAAGCGTACAAATTATATTTGTACGAGCAATTATTCCTCGTCGTCGACGTCGAGAGTTGCGTTGTGATAGACGTTTTGAACGTCGTCAAGCTCTTCGAGTTTGTCGATCATCTTGATGATGGTTGCTTGTTGCTCTGCGGTGGGCGTAACGTAGTTGTCGGGGATCATATCGATCTCGGCAGAAAGCACTTTTACGCCATCCTTTTCAAGAGCTTCGCGCACCGATTGGAGTTTTGCGGTATCGGCATAAACTTCAAAGACGTCCTCGTCCTCGGAGTTGATGTCTTCGAAACCGTCGATTTCGAGCGCATACATCATCAAATCGTCCTCGGCAATGTCCTCTTTTGCAATGGTGATGACGCCTTTGCGCTTGAACATAAAGGAAACGCAACCAGTCGTGCCCATAGAGCCGCCGAATTTGTCGAACAAGTGGCGCACGTCGCCTGCGGTACGGTTTTTGTTGTCGGTGAGTGCTTCGACGATGATTGCAGTTCCGCCCACGCCGTAGCCTTCGTAGGTCATATCTTCGTAGTTGATTGAGCCGAGTTCACCGCTTGCCTTCTTTATGGAACGCATGATGTTGTCGTTGGGCATATTGTTGTCTTTTGCCTTTGCAATGACTTGGGCGAGCTTGCTGTTGCTGTTGGGATCTGCGCCGCCGTCCTTGACCGCAACCGCGATTTCACGTCCGATTTTGGTGAAAACGTTTGCACGTGCCGCGTCGGTTTTGCCTTTCTTCTGTTGAATGTTATGCCATTTGCTATGTCCGCTCATATTGTTCTCCTGTTTATAAAGTTTGATACATCGAAACGGCGGTTGCAACCGCAACGTTCAATGATTCGATTTCGTTTTTCATGGGCAACGAATAGGTGTTTTTTGCCGCGCGTTTCAAGATTTCTCTCACGCCGTGCGCCTCGTTGCCTGCAACCAAAAGCACGGGTGTACTCGGTTTGTTTTCAAGGATATTTTTGCCGCCCATATCCAAAACCGCGCTGTTGGTTTCTGCCATAAGTTTCAAGGCAAGACACTCGTCAACCTCGTGCAAACGCACTCTGAAAAGTCCTCCGAGCGTCGCTCTGACCACTTTGGGCGAAAAAACGTCCGCGGTGTCGAAAAGATATACGTCGCAAAAATCGCATGCGGCAGCACTGCGTAGAATCGTGCCGAGATTGCCTGGATCGCTCACTCCGTCAAGCAAAAGAGCATTTCCCTTTGGCATTTGAAAGTCAAGCGACGGCATTTTGCAAACGGCGCAAATGCCGTAGGGCGACACGGTGTCGGCAATGTATGCCATAATCTCTTCACTCACATAATACACTTGCGCGCGCGTAAAAGCAAGAACCTTGCGCGATTTTTCGCCGTCCTCCTTGCCGAAAGCATGCTCGACTTCCTCTTGTCTTTGAAGAGTTGCAAGCACGTATTCGACCTCTACGGACGAAGGCATATCCTTGATGATATTTGTCCCTTCAACCAAAAACAGTCCCGACTCTTTGCGGAACTTCTTTTGAGAAAGCGAACGAGCTTTCTTCACGAATTGATTTTTGGTGGAAGTGATGATTTCGGTCATTCTAACCGCCTTTATTTCACTTTTTCAACAAAACGCTTCAAATGAGAAAAACGGTTTTACAATCAATGTTGCGCATAAAACTATGCGCAACATCGACAAATGTTTCTATTATGCAAGAGCTTTCTTTGCGCTGTCGCAGAGTGCCGTGAACGCTTGGGGATCGCTGATTGCGATTTCGCTCAAAACCTTTCTGTTGAGGTCGATTCCCGCGACTTTGAGGCCGTGCATAAGAGTTGAATAACTCATACCGTTGATACGTGCGGCAGCGTTGATACGTGCGATCCAGAGGCTTCTGAAATCACGTTTCTTTTGCTTTCTGCCGACGTATGCGTACACGCCGCTCTTGAGAAGTTGTTGCTTTGCAACACGATAAAGGGAATGCTTGCCTGCATAGTAACCCTTTGCTTGTTTCATTATTTTTCTACGCTTTTTGACTGCGTTGACTGCTCTTTTAATTCTCATTGTTCATTCTCCTTATTTGTACGGCAACAACTTCTTGAGTTCTCCGCATCTTGTTTCGTCGACGTATTCGATGGAACGAAGATCTCTCTTTCTCTTGGTTGTCTTCTTGGTAAGAAGGTGGCTGTGTGCAGAATGGCCTCTCTTGTAAAGACCGCTTGCTGTAACGTGGAAACGCTTCTTTGCTCCGCTATGTGTTTTTTGTTTTGGCATAGGTCTGCCTCCTATTTTATTTTGCTTTTGCTTGCAAACAAGCAACAATAGTGTTATTTCTTTTGCGCGGGTGCGAGTATGGTGTAAATCATACGCCCTTCCTGCACCGGCTTTTTCTCGACCGTGAAGTCTCCGCCGATCATTGCGATGTAGTCCTCAACGATCTTGACCGCGATTTCGGGATGCGCTTGTTGGCGTCCTTTGAGTCTTATCGACGCTTTGACTTTGTTGCCTTCGGCAAGGAATTTTGCGGTTTGTTGCGCAAGTCTTGTCGTGTCGCCGATGTCGATTGTCGCAGAAAGACGGATTTCTTTGATTTCCATGACTTTCTGATTCTTTTTGGCTTCCTTTTCGCGTTTTTGTTGTTCGTAGCGATATTTGCCGTAGTCCATCAATTTGCATGTCGGAGGCTGAACGGAAGGCGGTGAAACCTTGCAGATATCAAGCCCTTTTTCTTCCGCAATCGCTCGCGCGTCTCTCATCGATATAACGCCGTATTGTTGACCGTCGTCGCCGATAAGACGCACTTCTCTGTCTCTGATTTGTTCATTGATTTGCAGTTCTTTCAAATTGCTACTCCTATGCGCCCCGAAGGGTTATTTTACATAAAAAAGAAGTGTCGAAGCAAAGTTGCCTCAACACTTACCGATTGTCCTTATCATAGACAAGACTTTGTGAAGTGAGAACCATATCGCGAACGCTGATGGTGAAAGGCTTTTCCTTTGCTTGCTCGTATATATTAGCAAAAACGACGACTCGTGTCAAACAAAAGTCGGATATTTTTGAAAATATTTTAATTTTGTTTTATTGCTAGAACTAAATGTAGGTTTATTGTATCTTTTCGCGCCGATATTGAGATGAAGAACAAGGAAGCGGTGTTTGGACGGCAACCCTAATGTACACAGCGTACATGAGTTGACGAACAAATGCCGCTGACGAAGTTGTTCGCTCAATAGCGGTGCGAAAATCATTTGATTTGTTTGGTGGCAACCTCGATAAGAGCGAGTTTTGCAAAGTCGTCAACGCTCATTGCGCCTAAGTCGCCGTCGGTACGATGACGCACGGCAACTACGTTTTGCTCCGCTTCCTTGTCGCCTATAACAAGAATATAAGGCACTTTTTCAAGTTGCGCTTCGCGGATTTTTTTGCCGAGTTTTTCGCTTCTTACGTCGACTTCCGCACGCAATCCCATGTCGAAAAGTTTGTCGCGAACGCTCTTTGCGACATCACACGTTCTATCCGTCAGCGACAAAACGCGCACTTGTTCGGGCGCAAGCCACATCGGGAACGCTCCGTTATACTTTTCGATGAGCATAGCAAGAGTGCGCTCATAACAGCCTATGGACGAGCGATGAATTATTATCGGGCGTGCCTTTTCGCCGTTTTCGTCGATATATATCATATCGAAGCGCGTAGCAAGCGCAAAGTCGATTTGCACGGTGAAAAGCGTGTCTTCTTTGCCGTGTACGTTTTTGCCCTGCACGTCGAGTTTAGGCCCGTAGAACGCCGCTTCACCCCACGCCTCGCTATGTTCGATACCGAGGTCGGAAAGAATGGTTTGCATAGCCGTTTCAACTCTGTTCCAATCCTCCGCCGTGCCGACGTACTTGTCGGGATTTTTCGGATCCCAGCGAGAGAAACGATAACTAACGTCGTCTTGAAGTCCGAGCACGCCGACAAGGTATTTTATGAGGTCAACCGCGCCTTTGAACTCCGATTCGAGTTGCGCCGGCGTGCATATAATGTGTCCGTCCGACAGCGTGAATTGACGGATTCTGGTAAGGCCGTGCATCTCGCCGCTCGCTTCTTTTCTGAACTCTATTGCGGTTTCGGCATATCTTACCGGCAAATCGCGATAACTTTTGAGTCCGTTTTTGTAGATGGTGAATTGCAACGGACAAGTCATAGGACGCAAACACAAAATCTCGTCGTCAACGTCCTCGTCGCCGATGTAAAACATTTTTTCTTTGTAGTGATCCCAATGTCCCGACACGATAAAAAGATTGTTTTTTGTCATTATGGGCGTTTTTGTGAGCAAGTATCCCCTCTTTTGCTCCTCGTCCTCGACAAATCTTTCCATAATCTGAATAATGCGCGCGCCCTTGGGCATCATAAGCGGAAGTCCTTGGCCTATGTTTTCGTCGGTCATAAACAAGCCAAGCTCTCTGCCGACTTTGTTGTGGTCGCGCATTTTTGCGTCTTCGAGCTTTTGGATATACTCGTCAAGATCGGATTTTTTCTCGAAACACGTGCCGTAAATACGCGTGAGCATCTTGTTTTTTTCGTTGCCTTTCCAGTACGCGCCGGTGAGCGATGTGAGTTTGAACGCCTTGATTTTTCCGGTAGACGTAAGGTGCGGGCCTGCGCAAAGGTCGACGAAATCGCCTTGTTGATAAAAGGTTATCTTTTGGTTTTGAGGAATATCCGACAAAAGCTCCGCCTTGTAGATTTGTTTCATCTTTGCAATGCGCCCTTCCGCCTCTTTGCGAGTACATTCGATGCGAATTATGGGCAAATTGGCTTTGACGATACTCTTCATTTCCGACTCTATTTTGCCGAAATCCGCTTGGGTTATGGGCGTTCTGAAATCGAAATCGTAATAAAAACCGTTGTCAACGGCAGGGCCTATGGCAAGTTGAACGGTGGGATAGACGTTTTTGACCGCCTGCGCCAAAATATGCGCGCAAGTATGGCGATAAACTCTTCTGCCTTCTTCGTCCTGAAAAGTGAGCAATTCAAAATCGCAATCTTTGTCGACAAGCGTATCCATCGAGCATACGACGCCGTTAATCTTGCATGCGAGCGCACTCTTTGCAAGCCCGTCACCGATGCGTTTTGCCGCCTCGTACGCGCTCATAGAATCGTCGAGAGAAACAACTCTTCCGTCTTTCAATGTCAAATTCATAAAACCCTCCGCGCAATCTGCAACACCAAAGCAGTACGCGCAATATAGTGAAAGACATTATAAATATGGCATCGATTTCTGTCAACGAAAAACCGCAAATAAAAAACCGTTGCTACATATGGTGGGGGCATAGGTTTCAAACGACAAAAAAAGAAACAGCCGCACTCGGCGACTGTTTCTTTTTTTTGTTTTTAGTCATCACAAATTTCGTTATACAACTGAGCAGCCGCAGAAGCACCGTATAACTGCATATACTTAGAATCGGAAATTGGCTCGTCATCAAATGGTGCGTTTACTGCTCTCGAAACTCTAAACTTTCTACATTCCTCTTGCGGCGAGTCTTCATTTTGTGCTTTGTTCATTGTTTCGTATAAATTTTTAGATTCTTCTAACATAGACATTACATCTTTTATAATATTTCATCAATTCACAATTGATTATAGAATCAATGGATTGAATACTTACAGTGAAATCGTGCCGTCAGTGCAAATAACCTGTGTCGCCGACACGTTGCCATTCCAACCATCGCCTTTTGTGATTGCATTCCACTGCTCTATCGTGCCTTCAAAATTGATAGTGTCTAAGCTATAACAATCATAGAAAGCAGAATTGCCGATACTTGTCACGCTGTCGGGAATTGTCACGCTCGTCAAACCGCTGCAACTGGTGAAGGCCCAATCGCCGATGCTCGTCACGCTGTCGGGGATTGTTATGCTCGTAAGATCGCTGCAATAATAGAAGGCAGCTATGCCGATGCTCGTCATGCTGTCGGGGATTGTTATGCTTGTAAGCCCGGTGCAACCACGGAAGGCTTCATAGCCGATGCTCGTCACGCTTCCATCCGTAGGAATGGCACTTGTTTTACAACCTAAAATCAGTGTCTTTGTTGCGGTTTCTATTAAGCAGTTTCCTACACTGTGATATTTGGAGTTTCCTTCAACAACAATAATGCTCGTCAACTCGCAACTCTCGAAGGCCCTATCGCCGATGCTCGTCACGCTATCGGGGATTGTTATGCTCGTAAGCCCACTGCAACCAGAGAAGGCCCATTCTCCGATGCTCGTCACGCTGTTGCCTATTGTCACACTCGTAAGACCGGTGCAATTATAGAATGCACCACGAAGAATATTGCCACCTGTCACAGTCACAGATTTCAATGATGACGGTATATAGTATGTCGTATACGCGTCGTCTGACGTACTGCTGCCATAATAGTGTTGTTCTGTTGCAACACCACCATCATAACTCGCTGTACCAAAGATATAGCCGAATGGATATTGATAGATATCACTGCTTGTAACACCCGCTTTTGCTCCGACAAACGGAATGGTTATGCTTTCAAGCGATGAACAACCTGAGAAGGCACTCTCGCCGATGCTCGTCACGCTGTCACCAATTGTTATGCTTGTAAGTCCGATGCACCCATTGAAGGCACGCTCGCCGATGCTCGTCACACTGCCGGGGATTGTCACGCTCGTAAGCCCGGTGCAACCAGAGAAGGCTTCATAGCCGATGCTCGTCACATTGTAGCCTTTGTAATAAGATGGAATAACAACGTCCATCAATGTGCCGGAATAGCCTTTTACTCTTCCATTTTCGATAGATAAACCTATTGTTGCGCTGTCGTCGATATATGCGTACACTATATAATCACGCATGGTTGAAGCGTCAATTGTTGCAATATAATTCTTGCATTCTTCATCAAGATACCAACCGCAGAAAAGACTTCCGTCATGGGTGGCATCATATAATGTTATGATTCTATCCTCAATAGTATAGGACATTTTGTTGCGTTCGGAATTTGTCCATCCGTTCAAAACATACTCAATTGAATACTCGTCAACAACCCACTGTGCTGCGACTACAATTTCTCCTGTAGTTCCTTTCGAGATATTTTTATCCCAAGAAACAAATGTATATCCTTTTCTCTGAGGTTTTGCGAACTCAATTTCATCAAGTATTGTATAACTTAACGGGTTAAGCGGATTGTTCTGCGCCTTGCTAACTGACATTGCATCGCCAAAATCATACTTGATGGTATAATGTATAATCTCCCATTTTGCATATAACACGGTGTTTTTATCATCATAATACGGGGTTGTAATACGGGCTCCGTCAAACTGTTGGTTATCGTACCAGCCACAGAAATCATATCCTTCTTTTTCGACAACAGGCAATTCATCAAGATACAACCCTGACATTGAGAAGTTCTCCTGAGTGCTGTTTGCCACAAACGTATATGTGCGAGATTTTCCGTCATGATTATAAAGTTTTTTAGCCGACATTAAGCAATCGTTGTTGCTTTCAATATTGATTTGTTCCCAACTCATTGCCGTGTCGTCATATAACACATATTGTAAATTTCCACAAGAGCCAAATGCTCCTTCTCCAATACTTGTCGTATTTTTGCTTATTGTAACTCTCGTGAGACCAGTGCAATTATAGAAGGCATGATCGCCAATACTCGTCACACTTTCGGGGATTGTGATACTCCTCAAGCCACCGCAACTAGAGAAAGCATAGCTGCCGATGCTCGTCACACTGTCAGGGATTGTTATGCTTGTCAAACCGCTGCAATCTGAATAGGCAGAATCATCGATACTGTCTCCAGTTGTTAAGACAACCACAAACGCATTGCTATTGCATTGTTTTGCAATAGCTGAAGCCACTTTGGAAGATCCCGTTATTCTAGTCAAACCGCTACAACCATTGAAGGCATTGGAACCGATGCTCGTCACGCTGTCAGGGATTGTGATGCTCGTCAATCCGCTACAACCATTGAAGGCAGAATCGCCGATACTCGTAACACTGTCGGGGATGATTACTGTTGTAAGTTTGTTGCAACCATAGAAGGCATTCGTGGGAATGCTCGTCACACTGTTTCCAATTGTCACACTCGTCAAACCGGTGCAAGACTCAAAGGCAGAACCGTCGATGCTCGTCACGCCGTTGCCGATTGTCACTCTTGTAAGCTTGCTGCAACTATCGAAGGCGCGCCATCCGATGCTCGTCACACTGTCAGGGATCGTCACGCTCGTCAAACCACAACATACGAAGGCCCCCCTACCTATGCTCGTCACACTGTCAGGGATTATAACGCTCGACAATTCGGTGCAACCAGAGAAGGCATAATCTCCGATACTCGTCACGCTGTCGGGAATAATCAAATCCTTTACCAATACGCCATTCACATACAAATTATGGGCATCCATCAATGGGTTTGCGTCGAAATAGTCAAAACTAATTGCGCACCACTTTGCAATATCCGAGATATGTACGCTCGTCAAACTGCTGCAGCCAGAGAAGGCACAATTACCAATGCTTGTCACGCTGTCGGGGATTGTGATACTCGTCAAACTGCTACAATAAAAGAAACCACGCTCACCAATGCTTGTCACACCGTTACCAATTACCACGTTCGTCAAACGGCTGCAACCATCGAACTCATCACTGCCGATTTTAGTCACACCGTCACCAAACAAGGAAAGCGTCACAAGCTGTTTGCGCTGTTCACCATTCAATTGTCTAAGCAAACGAATAGGAATCGCAGCATTCTCTATAATGCAATTTGCAAAAACAGAGTAATCGCCTACACGCTTTACGCTTTCGGGCATAGTGATGCTCCTGAGTGTTTCACTATCGGCAAACGCATAACTTCGTACAAAGAAAGTGCCGTCCTCAACTGTGTAGTCTGCCGTGTTTCTGTTGGCATACGACAAAAATGCTTTGCCGACTTCACAGTCGAAATAGAACACGTCATCGCGTTCGACAATATGCGTATTTTTTGCAATCATGTTGGATGCAGTGTGATTTTGCGTTTCAAACGCCGTCCCTTGTGTAACATTAAGAGAATAAGTTGTTGAATCGTCTGCAACAGTCAACCCCTCCATAAAGCCCAGTTTCGACATAACGATATCGCCCTTCACTGTGCAATTATAGAGTTTTGCGTTGCCAAGCGGACGTATGAAAAGCACATCGCTGCTATTTGCGCTGACGTATAGTTCTTTGAAAGTCGCGTCGTAAATCGAGCCGCCTTGGAACAAATCAAAATATTCATACTTTGACGTATCCACAACGTTGCTGAGCCCGCGGATTGTATGTCCGTTTGCGTCAAAAATACCCGTAAGCTTGATTTGCGCTTTGGTTTGTACACTTCTCAAATCCAAATCGTTCATCAACAGATAATATCCGTCCGTCATTGCAAAGAAATCTTCAACGGTATATATGCGTTTGAGCGCAGTGACGTTGTGAATGCCGCTATCCCAATAGTCATTTTTGAAGTCGCAACTCTGCGTGGTGTGTCCATAGTCGGCATAGCCGTATTCGATGCTCGAAATCGAAATGCTTTTCGTGAATATCTTGCCGTCGGCAACGACGACGAAATCTTCGCTTTCATTCACTTTGTAAATCGTGTAGCCGTCCGCATTGTCGAAACTGATGTACACGCCGTCACCCGTGTTTTCGTATTTGCTCATTGTCACAGGCGTATACGTCAAGTTTATATCCTTATATATCGGGTATTTGACGTCCACGCTCGAATCGATTTCTTGATTGACTTCAATGCCGTTTATAACATAGTCCACTCTGTCAATTGCAAACGTGCAAAGTCCCGACGTGGTCGGCACAAATTTTACAATTGCGCTTTCGATTCTGTCACCACCCACGACAGTTGCTTTTTGTCCGTTCACATATATGCCCGTGAGTTCGATTTCTGCCTCATTTGCAAAATAAACACGCAAGTTGAGTTCTTCGCCGAGTTTGACAACGTTGTTGTTGAGCAACGTGAGATTGTCCACAACAATTTTGTCAACGAGCGTTGAGTATTTTGCGTCAACGTTGGCGGTTATTTCACCTTTACCGTCATTCAAATCATACTTGCATTCGACAACAACTTTATATTCTTTTCCCGATTCAAGCCCATCAAAAGATACGTGCGTCGCAAACGGCACGGATTTGATTTTATTTTCCAATCTATAAAGCGCAATTTCCACGACACTACCAACGCTGTCAACGTCCGTATATGCGATGTCGCACTCAATCGTGTTTTGTGTGCTTGACAAGTTGTTTATCGTTGCACTAGGGGTTGCTTTCGCTTTCGTCTTAATATCTGCAGTCTTAACAATTTGTTGCTCCCCAACTCCGTCATTTAGGTCATAAGTATATGTCACTTTAACAGTGTAGTCGTTATTAGAAAGCAAATTCTCAAAAGTGCGGACATCACTTGTATCTGCCACAATTGGTTCATCGTTGCCGTGCAAGAGTTCTATCTTTGTAATTGCGCCAACGTTGTCCGTGTCAGTTACGTTCAATTCAAACGTAATTGCCGTTTGTGTGGATTGTACGTTTACAATTTCAACCATCGGAGCGGCTTTTGCTTTCGTCTTTATGTCTGCTGTCTTTACGATTTGTTGCTTTCCTGCTCCGTCGTTGAGATCATAGGTATATGTCACTTTAACGGTGTAGTCGTTGTTAGACAGCAAGTTTTCAAATGAACGTGAAGTCAAATCACTTGCCACGATAGGCTCGTCATCGCCGTGCAAAAGTTCTATCTTTGTGACCGCACCTACGTTGTCAGTGTCCGTTACGTTCAATTCGAACGAAATTTCCGTTTGGGTGGATTGTACGTTCATGATTTCAACAGTAGGAACCGCTTTGGCGCAGGTGACAAACTCGATTGAAATGGTTTCTTCTTGATTTTGGAGATTGTTGTAGGTTGCTTTGAGAGTGTATTCGTTGTCGGTTTTCAAGCCGTCAAGACGCGTTGCGGTGACGTCAACGTCCTGCACCTTTTCGTCGTTTTGCCAAAGCGAGATTGCGTTCATTTGCTTGTTGGCAAAAGATTCGTTCCACACAAAGCCCCATTCGATGCTCTCTTTGCCGACTTGCACGTCTTTGAATAAAACGATTGTATCGGTATAGACTGCTTTTTTGTAAAGAGTGTTGAGTTTAGCACCGTTTCCGCTCAGGTTGTCATAAAGAGCTACAACACCATATTGATAAACGGTGTTTGGTGTGAGATTATCAAAAACGATGTTTGTCTTTTCGCCGACTTTGATGTCCTTTGTCAGCATATTCACACCGTCGTACAGCACAGCTTTTGCATAGCCGCCGCTCTTTTCAATGAGTGAATACAAATCCACAACTTGCGCGTCAAACGAGATGCTTGTCATCGACTTTTGCTCGTTTGTCACGTTGACATAGGTTTGGTCGCTTGCTCTCACGCCTGCTTTGACGGTTCTGTCCCCATCCATGCGCACGTCTTTGATGTCCGTGCCGTCAACGTACTTGATTGCGTCAATGGTGTAATCGTGGATTCCGCCCACGTTGCCCACATTCACTTTAAGCACCAAGTTTTACATATCCGAGCCTTCCTCGAACATGTAGTTGGAATACTTTTTGCCATTGAGCGTGAACGACAAAATTTCGTAACTATCTGGGTTTGAAAGTCTGATTGTTATAAAAATATCTTGATTTTTATCTGCATAATAAATGCTTTCCGCCGCACCTACAACGTCCAAAGTGCTGTTTGCTTTATTCTCGATGCTCGGCGCATTTGGATCTTCAAAAGGCTTGTTTTGGTCAACCTCATCATCGCGATCATTATGATCACCTTTGAAATGTCCATAATGATTGCCGTTATCGTCTGAAGCTACAGTCGCCGATGTGCCTGCAAAACTATCGGAAATCGTCATGCCCTTGTATACGGGCACTTGTTTCGTATGTTTTTCATCGTCAACATTTGTTTTATCGCAAGCGGCAAAAATGCACGTCAAAATTACTGTCATTGTCAAAATGGCTAAAATGCTAAAAATACGTTGCTTTTGGGTTTTCATACTCTCCCTCGCATTTTGTATTGCAGGGATTTTCAATAATCTGGTAAAAATATAAAAAATGCATCCCCGCTGGTTTTTGCGATAAACCCACATGCCATAAAAACAAAAGCTATGTAACGCAGAAAGACGCACCTGTTACCGAAGTAATAGGACTTTTGCATTGTTATATTCAGATTTGTCGCAGTTTTATTGTATGACAAAAAACACAGTTTGTCAAATTTTTACATAGATAAAAGGCATCGCAACAAATCGTGCAATGCCTTTCCGGTAGTTTTATAGTAATTTTTATATAATTACTCAATAATACGCTTCATTTCCGTTTCACGCTTTGATGACAAAGCTGAATTCATGGTAACGGTTGGGAAGTATCTTGTAGCGTTTCTTCGTGCAGGCAAGTGCCGGGACGTCGCCACCAACGCCGCGTTGCGCGCCGTCTATGCAAACTTCAACCACTCCGCCGTGTTTGAGTTCGTGCGCATGAGTTGCCTCTTCGAGAGCTTCTTGCGTATAATCGTGCACGCTGAATTCAAACGGTTTTTCGCACGCTACGAACGTAAGTCCGTCCTCACCGCCAACTTTGAGCCAACGTGCGTCGGTGTGGTTGCCGTTTTCTTGCGGGACGAGATAGTTGTGCTCGAAATCCGCGATTTTGCCCGAATACACGCCGAGTTTTGCCGCGGCTTTGCGGTCGCAATAGTTTTCGTGAGGTCCTCTTGCGAAGAAGGTCATATCGTCGGAGGACGCAAGCCCCATACGGAAGCCGTATCTGGGAAGCGAGAACATATTGTTTTTCACTCTCATGGACACTTTCAATCCGTCCTCGCCTGCCTCGTAAACCGTTCTCAACGCAAACAATTGCGGCGAGCAAGACCAGTCTATGACAAGGGATTTGTCGGTTATGGTCATATTGGACTTGACAAGGTGATCCTTGCACGATTTGAAGAAGGTTTTGCCGAGCAGAGCAAGCGCGAAATGCGGAATTTGCGGAGATTTGTCGTTGTCGATTGCCGCGCGCCAGAAGTTGAGCATGATAGGCGACGAAAGTTTTTCTTTGCCGTCCACGACAATGGATGAGATGCATCCGCCGTTTTTGGATACCGTCGCACGCATTTTTCCACATTCGAGCACGATTACACCATCCTCGTCAAAGACGGTTTTGCCTTGCGCGCTCTTGAACTCTTGCGGAACGTAACCCGTCATATCGATTTGCTCGTAAGCAACCGCTTCACCGTCCTCGAAAACGTCGAAGCTACCCTTTACGACTGCGTAACAGTTGATTGCGACTTCGCATTTTTCTTTCGGCATATCGAAAGGAATTTCCACACTGCCCTTTTCAAGCGGTTTGACGGAAGGCATATCCACGACTTTGGTTTGAGTTACCACGCCGTTTTGCACAAGCTCGAATTTCAACGCAAATCTGTCGAGATTTGTAAACATATATTCGTTCGTAAGCTCGATTTTGTCGCCTTTGCGCTCGAATTGGACTTGTTGATAAACTTTTGCAACTTCATAGAACGCGGGATTGGGGCTTCTGTCCGCTCTGACGATGCCGTTGAAAGCAAAAGTGCCGTCGTTGGGCTTATCCCCCCAGTCGCCGCCGTAGGTGTATTCCACGACGCCGTCTTGGTTTACGCGTTTGATAGCTTGGTCTGCAAAGTCCCAAATATATCCGCCGCAAAGTCTGTCATTGTTTCTGAAATGTTTCCAGTAGTCCTCGAAATTGCCGAGGCTGTTGCCCATGCAGTGAGCGTATTCGCACTGAATAAACGGCTTGTTTTTGTACATTCTCGGCGTGAGAAGATGTCCGAACGGCGCCCACAATGCCATGGAATGGATATGGCAACGATTGTGCGCAATCTCTTCCATCTGCTCTTCCTTTGTGTACATCTCGCTCATGATGTCGGTCGTTTTGAGATATGCGTCCGGCTCATAGTGAATCGGACGAGTATTGTCAAGTTCGAGAGCGGCTTTTTTCATTGCCGGGAACGCTTTGCCGTTTCCGCTTTCGTTGCCGAGCGACCAGAAAAGAATACAAGCATGGTTGCGATAAGACAAAACCATGTTGCGCATACGCCAGCACACTTGCTCCGTCCATCTTCTGTTCGAACGAGGCACGCGAGTTGCAAGTCCGTGAGTTTCGAGGTTGTTTTCGCACATAACCATAATGCCGTACTTGTCGCAAAGCTCGTAGAAATGGCGGCTGTTGGGATAGTGCGAAGTTCTTATGCTGTTGACGTTGTGTTTTTTGAGAAGAAGGATATCCTTTTCGGTGTACTCTCTGGGCACCGCATGGCCGAAATCGGGATGAAACTCGTGGCGGTTTACGCCTCTTATTTTGAGTTTTTTGCCGTTGAGAGTTATGTAGGGCTGCTTGCCGTCTATCGACGGAATTATCTCGACTTTCCTGAAGCCGAAATCTATCTCGCGAATATCGTGGACGACGGGTTGTCCTTTTTCAACTGACGTGAACGTAAGGCGAAGTTTGTAAAGATACGGATCTTCCGCACTCCAAAGATGCGGATTGACGATATTTTCCGTCATCTTGACCGCCATGGATTCGTCCTCGTCAAGACCGAGCACCGCAAAATTGCCTTCGCAAACGGTGTTGCCGTCCTTGTCGATAAGCTCGATTTTGACGTCTGCGTCCGAAATTTCCACGCCTTTTGCGCAATACACGCTTGCGTCGACAAGAAGTTTCGCCTTGGAATAGTCCTCGTTGAACTCCGCGCGTGCGTACATATCCTCTATGCGCACGTCGGGAAGGAACACGAGGTTGACGTCGCGATAAAGTCCGGATATGCGCCACATATCCTGGTCTTCGAGATAACTGCCCGTCGTATAGCGGTAGACGATGATTTTCAGCTCGTTTTCGCCGACTTTTACATACGGCGTAATGTCATATTCCTGATAATCGAAAGTGTCCTCGCTGTAACCTACGAAAGAGCCGTTGACATACACTTCCGCTCCGCTGTTGGCTGCAAAATTGACATGTATGCTTCCCTCGACTTTGTCAAGCGTAAAATTGCGTCTGTACACGCCGCAAGGATTTTCGTTTTCGTTGATGTGAGGCTTGCCGCTCGTCGCAATCGGATGCGGATAGCGGATATTCGAATAAATGGGCTTGCCGTAACCTTTGAGTTGCCAGTTGGACGGCACTTCGATTTTGTCCCACTCGGTAGGCCGAGGATTGAGAATTGCCGTCGAAACGTAATATTTGAAATCCCATTCGCCGTTGAGGAGAACGGTTTTAGTTTTGCCGTTTTGGTCGAGGGGAAAACCCGCACCGTGCTTCTTTTCAACGTTGACGCAATAGACGTCGGGGTTGTTGTAGCAATTGTTCATTTTCTTCTCTCCTTTAAATCGATTATTGCTCGTCGGCAACGTAAAGTATTCTGCGGCAGTTTGGGCACTCGGCATAATCGCCGACGTTACGCAGTTTGGACTTTGTGTCGTTGGGCAAGTCCATAAAGCAGCGTCCGCAAACTCCCTTTGTTTTGTCGTACGCGACGAACGCAGGCATCTTTTTCGCCGTGCGAAGCGCAAGATATGCATTCATAATATTTTCGGGGATTTCCGCTTTGAGAGCGTTGAGTTGAGATTTGATTTCGACGACTCTGGGTTGGAGTTTTCTCACGAGATTGTCGTAATCCGCCTTTGCGCTCTTGTACACGTCGGTTGCTTTGACGCCTTGATCCCACGTCTTTTTGTAGCTGTCGTTGACTTGGTCGATTTTTGCCGCAGCACCGTTTGCCTCTTTTTCGAGAGCGTTGATTTTTTCGGCGATGGACGCCACCATTTTGAGATAATGATCCGCTTCGTTTGCGTCCTGAACGTCGTCCAAAATGCCGTCGAACTCGTCGAGTTCGTCTTTGAGAGCGTCGATTTTTTCTTTCATGGCGGCATAGCCTGCAAGAAGTTCGCCCGCTTCGGATTTGAGCTTACCGATCATTTCCGTCGCGCCTTCCAGATGCGATTTCGCAACGGCAAATTTTTGGCGTTCGTCGCTTTTTGCGACTTCGCTTTCCAAATTCATAAGTTCTTGGTCGATTTTTTGGTACTGAAGTATCTTGTCAAATTTCATTGTATCCTCCAACCGTTTTGAAAGGACGGTTTTGTTTTGCTTTTATAATGCTCACGCCGGTGGGCGCAATGATTTGTTCGAATAAATTTTGAACGATGATTTCGCTTGAATAGTGCGAAAACTCGACGATGGGAAAATCGTCGTTTTCGGATGCGACGTAAAGATGATGTTTGAAGTCGCCGCTCACAAAAACGTCTGCGTTTTGCTTTGCGTTTTCGTATGCGTCGTCGCTTGCTCCTCCGCCGCAAATTATCATTGCTTTTTCAATCGTTTTGCTACCCTCGCCCGTGTATTTTACGGAATCGTCTTTGAGCGTATTCGCAACGTGTTTTGCAAACTTTTCAAGGCTTTGCACCTTTACGTCGCACACCACACCCACGCCGTTCGGCGCAAGGTTTTCACCGCCCAGAAGCGTTGCAAGGCTCATACACAATCCGCCTTCGCACTCGTCGAGATTGGTGTGCGCACTATAAACGGTGAGTCCGTTTTTGAGCACATCTTCGATAATTCCGCCCTTGGACACGCTTGTGTCTATACACTTTATGGCGCTGAAAAAGAACGGGTGATGCGTCACGATGAGGTTGCATCCTTGCTCGATTGCTTGCCTTACGACGTCTTTTGTTAAGTCAAGCGCAACGATTACGCCTCGACATTCGTCGTCGAGATTGCCCATCATAAGCCCCGGGTTGTCCCACGGCTCGGCAAGCTGCAACGGTGCGAATTTTTCGATTGTATCGGTTATTTGTCTGTTTTTCATAATTCCGAATCCGCAGTTTACGTGCGGAATATTGCTTTTTAACCCTCGTTTTTGTCCAAAGCGGCTTGCAACTTCTCGATTTTCTCGGAAAGTTCGACGGCTTTGGGATTGTGTGCAAGCACGTTTTTCATGCTTTCGATTTCTTTTTTCGCAAAATACGCAAAGTTCTCGCTAGTTTTGAAAAACGCGCCGTAAAGGATTTGGTCGTCCGAGAGATTGCTCTCGCCCTCTTGCGTTTTTATTATCGTATAAACTTTGCCGGCACATTCCAGCATTTCGTCAAACACGACGGTATGTCCGCACTTTTGAAGCGCAACTCTGACCTTTTCGGGATGCGTGTTTGCGGAAAGCAAAAAATGCGCAAACTTTTTGTCTTGCGCATGCGCGCGCAAAACTATATCGGATATGACGTCGCCGCCGAGTCCCGCAATAATCACGGTGTCCACTTCTCTGTCACCCACGGGTTCGAGTCCGTTGCCAAGGCGCGTTTGCATAACGTCCTGCACGCCGTTTTCTTTGGCAAGTTCCTCCGCTTTTGCAAGCGACGGAGCAGATATATCCGTTGCGATGACCTCGCTTGCCCTGTCCGTGCTTACGAGATAATAGCCGAGCTTTCCGTGGTCGCACCCGACGTCCGCAACCTTGCCGTAATCCACGAGATTGGCAATGGCGGTGAGTCTTTGGTCAAGTCGTATTGGCATCAGTCGAAATCCTTGAGTTTTTTGAGGCGGTTGGGATGACGGAGCTTGCGCAACGCCTTTGCCTCGATTTGACGGATACGCTCACGAGTGACGTTGAATTCTTTGCCGACTTCTTCGAGCGTTCTGGGATGAGAATCGTCAAGGCCGTATCTCAAACGCAACACCTTTTCTTCACGCGGAGTGAGCATGTTGAGCACTTGAATGAGTTGCTCTTTGAGCATATTGCCCTCTGCCACTTCGCTCGGGGATTGAGAGGTGTGATCCTCGATGAAATCGCCGAGATGGCTGTCCTCTTCCTCGCCGATAGGCGTTTCGAGCGAAACGGGGTCTTGTGCGATTTTTTGAATTTCACGCACACGCTCGACCGAGCAACCGAGGTACGCCGCAATCTCCTCCGCAGACGGCTCTCTGCCGAGTTTTTGAAGAAGTTGACGCGTTGCGCGCACTTGTTTGTTGATGGTTTCAACCATATGCACGGGGATACGAATCGTCCTTGCCTGGTCGGCTATCGCTCGAGTGATAGCCTGTCTTATCCACCACGTTGCGTAAGTGGAAAGCTTGAAGCCCTTTGTATAATCGAATTTTTCAACCGCTTTCATCAAGCCGAGGTTGCCCTCTTGAATTAGGTCAAGAAATTGCATGCCTCTGCCAACGTAGCGTTTTGCGATAGACACGACAAGGCGCAAGTTTGCTTCGCTCAAAATATGCTTTGCCTCTTCGTCGCCCTCTTCCATACGTTTTGCAAGTTCGATTTCCTGATCAGCCGTCAGGAGGGGAACTTTGCCGATGTCTTTGAGGTAGATTTTCACCGAGTCGTCCACGCTTGAATCGATGATTTTGTCAAGCGCGATGTCGTCCTCCTCGATGGTTTCTTCCACTTTGACGTTCTCGTTTTGCAAAGCGTTGAACACCATCTCCATATCCTCTGCGGTTGCGTTGAGGTGTTCCAGCCTTGCCATTATGTCGTCTTCGCTGATAGAGCCTTTGCTCTTTCCGTAGGCGACGATTTTGTCAATCTCTTGTTTCAAAAGTTGTTCTCTGTCCACTTATACTCCTCCTGGGTGAATCAAAGTTTGTCGTTGATGTCTTTTGATTTTAATATTTTTTGCAAGCGGGATATTTCCGCAATGCTCGCTCTTTTTGCTTCGGGATCCGATAATTCGTTATAGCCGTTCTTGACTTGTTCGAGTCGTTTTGACACAAATTCGTTTGCGAGCATAAGCACGCAATCGTTGAAGTAGTCCGCTTCTCTTATATTGTCGGCAAACTTCATGTTTATGTTCAAAATATTGCTTATTTCTTCGTTGTCGTAGCCGAACACACTGAACATGGTTTTGACCATATCCGTATGCTCGGGCATAGTCTTTGCCCACTCGAAAACTTGTCTATGCAAGTCGTTTTCAAGCCATTCGGTCTTGATTTTGCTCAAATCGACGTACTTTTCGCCTTTCACGATACGGTTGAGCACAAATCTCGACGCACGCAAATTTTTTGCGATTTTTTCCTCGTCGTTCTCTTTGGGCTGCTCGATTTTCACGGGGCGAATCATACCGGCTTCGTCGGTGAGAGTTGCAACGGCTACGCCGCTCATTTTGGACACGACGTCCATATACACCTCACGTTCTGCGCGATTATCTATCGTTTTCAGCACTTTAAGTGCCGATTGCACGTATTTCGCTCTGCCGTTGACCGAACCCAAGTCATTGGCGTCGGCACAAAGTTTCAGTTTGTATTCTATCACGGGCAACGCCTCTTTTTGCTTTTTGAGGAACGCTTCCGCACCGCCTTCGCGCACGGTTTCGTCGGGGTCTTTGCCCTCGTCCAACGAAATAACTCTCACGTTTTGCACGAACTTCGCAAGGATATCCACGTTGCGTATCGTCGCTTTTTTGCCCGCGCCGTCGCCGTCGTAACAAACGTATAGATTTTCCGTCATGCGGGAAAGCTCTCTTGCCTGCCCGTCGGTAAGAGCCGTGCCCATACACGCAACCACATTCTTTATGCCGCTTGCGCCGAGCGAGATGACATCCATATAGCCCTCGACCAAAATCAGCTCTTTATAGGCAACGCCGTTCATCTTTTTGTCGCGCTTTATAAAGTTGATGCCGTATATCGTGCGTCCTTTGTCGAAAAGCGTGGTGTTTGTGGAGTTTTTGTATTTTGCAACGTCCTTTTCGCCGTGATAAATACGTCCGCCGAAAGCAATGACATTGCTCATGCTGTCCATAATCGGCACGATAATTCTGTTTGCAAAAGCGTCGTAAGGTCTTTGAGCGTTGCCAACAAGTCCGCACTCTTCGAGGTCTTTGAGCGAGTAGCCTTTTCGGCGCATGTATCCCACCATACTTTCGTTGTCGAGCGACAATCCCAAACCGTAGCGTTTTGCGATTTCGTCGTCAAGTCCGCGATTGTGCAAATATTCTCTTGCGTCCTTACCCTTGTTTTCATCAAGAAGATTGTTGCGATAATACCTTGCCGCGTCGCGCATAAGTTGCTTCAAAACGTCGCCGTGCTCTTTCTTTTGAGCGTATTGAGGGTCGAGTTTGACTTCGGGAAGTTGCAACCCTACCTTGTCGGCAAGGATTTTTACGGCGTCGTAAAAGGACACCGACTCCATTTCCATAACGAACTTCACCACGTCGCCGCTTGCGCCGCAACCGAAACAGTGATACCAGCCGTTGTTTACGCAAAAAGAAGGGGTTTTTTCATTGTGAAAAGGACAGCACCCGAAATAGCGTCCGCCTTTTTTCTGCAAGGGAACGTATTGCGAAATGACTTCCACTATGTCGCATTTGTATTTAAGTTCCTCCAAAAATTCGGGAGTAAAACCGCCTGCCATAATACCTCTTCTTAAGTTTTCTAAATATATATACGAAAGAAAAATGCTTTTTTCCTAAAAAAGTATAAATATTTTTGTATAAATAACCAAATATTGCCGACAAACGGAGTCTGTCGGCAATAAAAAGCGTAAATGCGATAAAAAACAATTATTTGGTTGCGTTTTCGATATACTTGACGACGTCGCCGACGGTTTTGAGATTTACGATTTCGTCGTCGTCCGCGGTGAATCCGTACTCGTCCTCAACCGCCATGATAAGCATGACGATATCGAGGCTGTCAAGTCCCAAATCCTTGATGATGTCGCTCTCGAGCGTAACCTCGTTTCTATCCTTGCCAAGTTCCTCTTCCATGATGTCTTTGATTTTTTCGAGAATCATAAAATACCTCCGATATCTCTTTGTTGTTTTGTATTATACCACCCTATTCGCATTTGAACAAGGGCAATTTTCGGTTGTCGAACGCATACGCATTTTTTAAGAATATATGCAAAGATTTTGCAAATATCAGTTTTCGATTGCGTTGACGTCTATCTCGTATGCTATTATATTTTGCTCTTCGGCGCACACGCAAGCATGATACTCTTCCCACACCGGAAAATGCTCGAAGTGCGCTTCGGCAGGGATTTCGCACCTGAACGCCGACAATCCCTCGCCGGTAAATTTGAGATAACTCTCTCTTTCCGTCCACTTTTCAAAAAAATCCTCGACGTTATCCGCATGGATGAAATCGAATTTTTCGTAGTCTATATCGCGGATTTTTTCGATGTCCACGCCTATTTGCGAATGAGATATACCCAACATAATCGCTCCGTGCGAATGGGAGAGATTGAAATACGCCTCGTCGGTGTCGAAATGCGGTTTTTGACCTTCCTCGCGCACGATTTGCACGTCCTTTGGCAAATCCGCACCGTATCTTGACATTATGTCCCTATAATGGCCGTAGCAGAATTTGACAAATTTGTCGCTGTCCACCTCGCCTTTGGCAAAGAAAAGCACCATGATTATTCCTCGACTCTGATGACGGCGGCGATTTTTTCGACGCAGGCAAGATTTTCAACGATCGAAAGCGTATTTTTGATTGCGCTCTCTTTTGTTTGAGCGGTGACAAATACGATTTGCGCAGTGCCGTTTTCCCCTTCTTTTTGCAAAACCGATTGGATAGATATATTGTTTTGCGCTAACGCCTTCGACACGTTGGCAAGCGCGCCCGCACCGCTAACAATTGTTCTGACGTAATATTTCGAAGCGAAATCCGTTGCGAAATCATCGTCGTTCACGTCCTCAGCACACATAAAATCGTATCTTCTGTGCACGTCCTTTCCGGCTGCAAAAACGATGTCGCTCACGATTGCGCTGCCCGTCGGAAACGCCCCCGCGCCTCTTCCGTAAAGCATCACGTCGTCAACGCTGTCGCCGTGGATATAAAGCGCGTTGAACGAGCCTTTGACAAAGGAAAGCGGATGAGTTTGCGGCAAAAACGCAGGATGCACTCTCGCCTCGATTTTGCCGTCCGTGACGTTGGAAATCGCAAGCAATTTGATTGCGTAGCCAAGCTCTTTGCCTATCGCAATGTCCTCAACGGATATATTTGAAATGCCCTCGCGATAAATCTTGTCGATTGGCACTCTTTTTTTGTAAGCAAGCGAGGACAAAATGCAGTTTTTGTAGGTGGAATCGAAACCTTCGACGTCGGCTGTTGGATTTGCCTCTGCATAGCCGAGTTTTTGCGCTTCTTTGAGGCAGGTTTGATAGTCAACTCCCTCGTCGCTCATCTTGGACAAAATATAGTTGGTCGTGCCGTTGACAATGCCTTTAAGCGAAGTTATGCTGTTTGCCTGCATGCTGTCCGTAAGGGTGCGTATGACGGGAACGCCGCCCACGCAACTTGCCTCGAAATACAAGCCTGCACCGCTCTTTTTTGCGGCAATTTCAAGCTCGTGCCAACTTTTTGCAAACATCTCCTTGTTTGCGGTGACAACGCTTTTGCCGTGTTGCAACGCTTTAATTAGGAAACTTTTTGCAGGCTCTACGCCGCCGAAAAACTCCGCGACGATTTGGATTTCGTCGTCGTTTACTATGTCGTCCATATTCTGCGTGACGATGATCTCGTCAACGCCGAGTTCTTTGCACCTTGCGAGATTTCTTTCAAGCACGCGCTTGACTTCTATGTCCAGTCCCTCGTTTGCTTTTATCATTTCGCGCTTGTCGCGCAGTATTTCGTACGTACCTCCGCCGACGACGCCCAGTCCCAAAAGCGCAACTCCGATTTTTTTCATATTGCAATTCCTTATTCGCAATGTCGCAATGCAACGATTTGCAAATCAAAACTCATTTCTTTTTATTGTTTCTGTCGTAAATATACTTCAAGCCTTTGAGCGCAAGCGCGCGATCTGTGACGTCGATAAGGTCGGGTTCGACGTTTTCCACAAGCTCGGAAAGACCGCCCGTCGCCACGACTTTTGCACCTTTCATCTCGTCAAGTTCTTTGTACTTGTCAACAAGGTATTTCACAAGTCCCGTGTATCCGTAAACAATGCCGCTTTGCATACAGCTTTTGGTGTCCGTACCCACTATGTTTTGCGGTTTTTCAAGTTCGATTCTCGGAAGTTTCGCAGCCGTCGTAACAAGAGATTCTGTTGCGGTCTTGATGCCGGGCGCAATCGCACCGCCAAGATATACGCCCTCTTTTGTCACAAGATTGAACGTTGTTGCCGAGCCGAAATCCACCACGATAACCGGGCCGCCGTACAGCTTGTACGCCGCCGCCGCCCCGACGATTCTGTCCGTGCCCAACTGCCCCGGATGAGCGTACGCAATCTTCAAGCCCGTATCAGTCGTTGCCGACACCAAAAGCGGCTCTTTGCCGATGTAATCGCGGCACATATGGTCAATCGTATAGTTGAGCGCAGGCGCAACCGATGACATAACGCAAGCGTCTATGTCGCCAAACCGCACGCCGCTTTGATTGAGCAAATCGTACAGAACCATTCCGTACTCGTCCGCAGTGCGCGACGCCATCGTGGAAACCCTCCACGACGCAATCAGATTGTCGCCGTCAAAAACGCCGTATTTAACGTTGGTGTTGCCGATGTCCATTGTGAGAATCATCTTGTACCTCTCATGCGCAAGCGTACATACCGTGCGCAATGTTACATTAAATTTACAATAGTATAGCAAACTATTTTGATATTATCAACAAGAAAAATCGACAGCCGCAAAGACCGTCGATTACTCTTGCAACTTTCAAGCAATCCGTTCACAATTTATTGAGGTCTTAGCTTGCGGCAAAATCATCTCGAACACCGCGCCGTTTCGGTTGTAGGCTTTCACGTCGCCGCCGTGGAGCTTGACTATCTCTTTGGTGAGCGCAAGTCCTATGCCCGTATTGCCGTTTTTTCCGGTGTAGAATCTGTCGAAAATATGCAGAACGTCCTCTTTGGCAATACCCTCGCCGTCGTCAGAGATTGTCAAAACGACCTTGTGATTTTCAACGGTGCATTTGCAACCGTGCGTTTTGGCAAGAACACTGCCAAGAGCGTGATTGCGGCGATTGCCAACGCTGTCAAGACAGCCACTGCGGTTATCTTGATTTTCATGGATTTGTCGGTTTTCATGGTTCACTCCTTTTGTTTATTGCAAGCCTTAGCTTACGATTGAAGTTTAACAAACCGAGCAAAGAAAATCCCCGAAAAACTGCTAGACGTTTGCAACAAATTTGCAACAAAAACAAATTATTTTCCGCAAATTCTGCAAAATCCGTACACACACGCGTTTCGCGCGCTTATTATGATTTTAAAATACTAAACAAACCATATTGTGTCAATAAATGAAAATTGCCGTTTTCAGTTGTTCATAAATATGCAAAGGGTGCACAAAAAGGCATAGACGTTGAATAGGAACGTCGGCAGAAATTCAAGGGCGATTTTCACTTCTTTGGTGAGAAAGCGGATGAAAAGCACGTAGGACGTGGCAAGCACGACAGACATGCACACAAGTGCGAATATCAAATCTTTCAGCGTGAAAAACGCAAATACGAAAAGGATGCAAGCACCGCCCAAAATCACAAAATAGAGCATGGACGGAAAAATATGTTTGAACTCCACAAGGCGAGATATTGCAAGCACCGATGACAGATAACTCATTGCGACGAACAGCGTAAACCAGCCGCCTGAAAGCACAAACGACGGTTTTGAAAGCGCAATCCACCAGTTTAAATCCATGTTGAAGCAAACCGAGCATAAGCCGGACACCACAAGCGTGAGGAGCAATCCCGCAACAAGTCCTATCATTCTCTTCAACTGATCCACACAAAAATATATTTATACAAAATCCGTTCAATGCCTCTGTCACACAAATTTCAAAGGTTGCGTAAGGTAATGTAGGAGCAATCCTAATCTTCAAGGAGGTACATAACATGAACGGAATCTTTACAAACGGTACAAACGGATGCGGCTGCAACACGTGCGACATCGTTTTGCTCTTGATGCTTCTCAACTGCTGCGGTTGCGGCGGCAATATGGGCGGATTGGGCAGTTGCGACATCGTGTGGCTCATCCTCATCCTCTCCTGCATTTGCGGCGGAGGCAACGGCTGCGGTTGCTGCAAGTAACCTCGGACGGCAATTTTACAATCGAACGCGCCCTCAATCGAGCGGCGCGTTTGATTTTTGGAAAATAACCGCAAAATCCCTATATTGTTTTGGCAATTGTCGATTGAAAATTGACTTTTTTTGCTATATATCTTATTATAAATTCACAATAATTATCGGCTCATCATCCGGATGAGTGCGAAAGGAGTTATCTTTATGGCACAACTTACAATGGACAAACTCGTTGCCCTCGCAAAAAACCGCGGATTCGTCTACCCCGGCAGTGAAATCTACGGCGGTCTTTCAAACTCTTGGGACTACGGCCCTCTCGGCGTCCAACTCAAAAACAACATCAAGCAGGCTTGGTGGAAAAAATTCGTTGTCGAAAATCCCTACAACGTAGGTCTTGACAGCGCAATCATCATGAACCCCACCACTTGGCAAGCAAGCGGACATATCGGCGGTTTTTCCGATCCTCTGATGGATTGCAAATCCTGCAAATCCCGTCATCGCGCCGACGACCTCATCGAAGAATACAACCTCAAACACGGCCTTGACGTCAACATCTCGGGTTGGAGCAACGAGCAGATGGAACAATATATCATCGAGCACAAAATCCCCTGCCCCGTTTGCGGCAACAGCAACTTCACGGGAGTTAGAAAATTCAACCTCATGTTCAAAACATTTATCGGCGTGACGGAAGATTCGACATCCACCGTCTATCTCCGCCCCGAAACCGCGCAAGGCATATTCGTCAACTTCAAAAACGTGCAACGCACAACTCGTAAAAAAGTACCTTTCGGCATCGGTCAAATCGGCAAGAGCTTCCGCAACGAAATCACACCCGGCAACTTCATCTTCCGCATCCGTGAATTTGAACAAATGGAACTTGAATTTTTCTGCAAACCCGGCACCGATCTCGAATGGTTTGCATATTGGAAGAACTTCTGCCATCAATGGTTGCTCGACCTCGGCATGAGAGACGAAAACCTCAAACTCCGCGACCACGAAAAAGAAGAACTTTGCTTCTACTCCAAGGCAACGACCGACTTCGAATATAAATTCCCGTTCGGCTGGGGCGAGCTTTGGGGCGTTGCGGATCGCACCGACTACGACCTCAATCAACATATGAAAACATCGGGCAAGGATCTTTCCTACATCGACCCCGTAACCAACGAAAAATACGTTCCCTACGTCGTCGAGCCGTCTTTGGGCGCAGACCGCGTATTCCTCGCATTCCTCTGCGACGCATACGACGAAGAGCAAGTGGGTGAAAACGACACCCGTGTAGTGCTTCACCTCCATCACGCTCTCGCTCCCGTCAAAGTGGCTGTTCTCCCCTTGCAAAAACAACTCAACGAAAAGGCGGAAGAGCTTTATATCGAACTTTCAAAGCACTTCGCTTGCGACTTCGACACGTCCGCATCCATCGGCAAGAGATATCGTCGTCAAGACGAAATCGGCACGCCCTACTGCGTCACCGTCGACTTCGACACCCTCGAAGACGGTTGCGTAACGGTGCGTGAGCGCGACACGATGGCTCAAGTACGCTTGCCCATCGACAGCCTCGTGGACTACTTCACCGAGCAATTCAAGTATTGATTTATCCGGTGATATCGTCTGACGAAAATCAAATATTGATTTACCCGACGGAATTTCCGGACAAAAATTTAATTATAAACGCAAAAGCGACGGCGATGCCGTCGCTTTTGCATTGAATTGCATATCGATTATTCTTGTTTACACACGCTATTTCGGCATCGAGAAAAACGCCGATAAAGAACGCATTTTTGTTATTTACAACTCTATCGCGCCGTAAAATTCCGTGGTTTTTGCGCCTTTTATATTGCCTTGTTGCATGGCATAGACAATGTTTTCTTCCGTCAGTTCTTTGCCCTCTATATTTGTCAAAAACGCGCCGAAAAACGCATCTCCGGCGCCCGTTGTGTCTACACACTTTACTCCGCTTATGCTCGGCACAATTCCTTTCAAATCGTTGTAATAGTATGCGCTTCCGCTCTTGCCGAGAGTTACAAGCAGCAACTTGTCCTTCTTCAAAACGGATTTTGCCGCCTCGTCCATATCGCTTATGCCCGTGTAGTCGGCAAGTTCGTCGTCGGAGAATTTGATTATATCCGCAAACTCGACAAACGGCGCATACGCCCTTTTTGCGTCCTCGAAATTCTTATAAATATCTTTGCGGAAATTCATATCGAAACTGAGTTTTGCACCGAGTTCGCTCGCCTTGTTTGCAATTTTTTCGGCAAACTCTCTGCCCTTTTGTTCGGACAACATAAGCGAGCCGAGATGCACAATCTCCAAATTCTCGTAACTCTCAAAATCTATATCGTCAAAATCGATATTGAAGTCCGCCGTATCGTGACGGTTGAAAGCAAAATCGCGCTCGCCGTCCGTGAGCGTAACAAATGCAATCGTGGTGTTGCGTTCGGCATCTATTTGGATATCTAACCGCTCCAAATGCGCTTTTTGCGCCTCGCAGAGCACAAATCTGCCTATGACGTCATTGCCCACTCGTCCGACAAAGCCGACCTTTGCGCCGCTTTGCTTTGCGTTTACGGCAAGATTGAACGGAGCACCGCCGCAGAATGCCTTGAACGTGGTCACGCCGTTCACCTTTTGCCCGATCATATCGGCAAGTATTTCTCCAACAGACAAAATCATAACAATCACCTACATAATCGATTTTCAAAGACATTATAGCATATCAAAACGGTTTTGTTGACTTTTGTATAAAGTAGTGCTAAATTATTTGCGAAAGAGAGTTTGCGGAAAACAATTTGTACTCAAATTGCACGCTGTAATAACTTGGACGCTTCGTTCTGTGGCAATAAGTCGTTTCTCTCTTTTTTTATTTGCCGTTTTTTGTACCGTATTGACAAATATACAGATTCGAATATAATATATTTGAGCGTTGGATGAAGAGCGAATTAAGTTTCGACAATCCGTAATCAGTAGCCACGGCGTTTATAACGCTAGTTATTGTCGCTCTTTTTTTATTCCGTATTTTCATTTTCCGCCAATAGATTGACATTGAAGCGTCTATACGCTAAAATGCTTATTGACGCTTTGGCGATACGACGCATGCGTCACAAATTGCGTCCGCCCTCGGAGATCCGCTCCGTGTAAAAATCAACGGAAATTTGCGGACATGGCGGAATTGGCAGACGCGCAAGATTCAGGTTCTTGTGAGCACTAGTTCATGCAGGTTCAAGTCCTGTTGTCCGCACCAAACGAGACCCAGTTGAACCCGTAACGGTTCGATTGGGTTATTTTTTTTCATTTTTTTCGGGTTCAAGTCTTGTAAACAAACCAAACGAGACTTGAACCCGGCCCCGAAAAATGCCTATTATAAAACATTTTGGCCGATCAGACAAG